>Ga0116227_10000076_pt1 | contig 165069 bp, 126 predicted proteins | sample S1TSphgellanicum_FD_89693 | JGI IMG/M metagenome (GOLD analysis project Ga0116227, IMG submission 89693) | Host-associated microbial communities from peat moss isolated from Minnesota, USA - S1T2_Fb - Sphagnum magellanicum MG | ecosystem: Host-associated > Plants > Peat moss > Unclassified...
CAAAGGCCAACCATATTAAGGTAGTTATTTCATCGGTATTACCGGCCTTTGCCTTACCGTGGCGCCCCGCTATTGACCCGGTACCGCAGGTAGCAGCCCTTAATGAATTACTGAAAGCCTATGCCGATAAAAATAAGATAACCTATCTTGATTATTTTACAGCGATGGCTGATGAACGGAAAGGCTTACCGGTTAACTTCTCTAAAGATGGCGTACACCCCAGCCTTGCCGGTTACAAAGTAATGGAACCGCTTGCTGTAAAAGCCATAAATACGGCCCTGAGCAAAAAACAATAAAAACCGCATACCCAATTATATAACCATGCAACGACGACATTTTCTAAGACTTTCCGCAACCACTACCACCGCCGTTTTATTAAGCAGGCTTACCTATGCCACACCGGCACAAACAACAGCCATCAATTTACCCGACGAAGTTTGGGCACAGTCGGGCGATGAATGGTTTAAGCTGAGCAGTACCAGCGGAGTTGTTTTTAGTGATAAGGATATTGAAGTAAAGGTAAAAACCAACGGTAATGCCAAAGGCGTGTATGTGACTTCGCCAACCCGGCAACTGAATGCAGTGCGTTTAAAATGGAAACACCATATCCCATCAGGCGCTAAATTCCTGGGCGACCACTGGGAACGCTCATACGGCGACCTGCAATGGAAAACAGACCGGGCAGGGGTGAAGAACCCATGGTATGTGATTATTTATGACACTCAGCAAACGGCCTGTTTTGGCGTAAAAACCGGCGCTAACACCATTTGCTGGTGGGGTTTGGGCAATGATAGTTTGGAGTTAACGCTCGATACCCATTCGGGTGGCAATGGCGTTTTGCTGGGCAACCGTACCTTGCATGCGGCAGATATTGTTACCAACAGCGGAAGGCCGGGAGAAAACGCTTTTCATACCGATCATCGTTTTTGTGGTATGATGTGCGAAAAGCCACGTTTACCCAAACAACCCATTTATGGTATTAATGACTGGTATTTTGCCTACGGCAATAATTCATTCGACCTGATAAAGAAAACTACAGCTATGATGGCCGATTTAGTTACCAATACCAATAATAAACCTTTCTCGGTAATTGACGCGGGCTGGGCCACATACTCACCTTTGTTGCCAGGTGATGGCGGCTGGAACGATGATTTCTCTAAGCCAAACGACAAGTTTAAAGATATGCACCTGTTGGGCGATGAAATAAAAAAGTTAGGGATGCGCCCCGGTTTATGGATGCGCCCGCTTTGTGCCCGTCATGATGAAAAGGCAAACCTGCTGGCGCCAAAAATCCCCGGCAGGGATGACCCTAAGAGCCCAGTACTTGACCCTACGATCCCCGAAAATATTGAACGCATTAAACACAATTTTGATGTGTACAAGCAATGGGGTTATGAAATGGTGAAACACGACTTTAGTACCTATGATATTACCGGGCGCTGGGGTTTTGACATGAAAGATAGCATTACCTCACCAGGCTGGAATTTCAACGACCGGAGCAAAACTACTGCCGAGATCATACTTGACCTCTACCGTGCTATTCGCGAGGCTGCCGGTGATAGCATTTACGTAATTGGCTGTAACACCATGGGCCACTTAAGTGCAGGGTTGTTTGAGATGTGCCGTATTGGTGATGATACCAGCGGACACGAATGGGACAGGACACGCAAAATGGGTGTGAACACACTTGCATTTCGCCTACCGCAGCATGATAAATTTTACGCGGTTGATGGCGACTGCGTTGGCATAACCACCGATATTGCCTGGGACAGGAATAAACAATGGCTGCAGTTACTGGCTGAAAGCGGCGCGCCGTTATTTGTTTCGGGCCAGCCTGAAGCAATGGGCGAGGTACAGAAAAAAGCGGTAAAGGAAGCCTTTGCCCACGCCGCCACGGTACAGCCTTTGGGTGAGCCTTTGGACTGGATGAATACCCTTCAGCCTGAAAAATGGAAACTGAACAACCAGGAAGTTGACTTTAACTGGGCTTAACAGTAATCGATTACGAAATTTAAATGAGGCTCATTCTTCGTCGAAAGTGAAATGCTGCCTCATTTTTTCTTCTTCTAGGTCAAGCAGGTCCAATTGATGGCGGATAAGTTCATCACTGATGTTATCTTTTTTATTCAGAGTTTTTAAAAGCTTGCGCTGCTCCTGCATCAGTTCAGCCATAATTTCGCGGTAATCTTTGTAAAACGCATCGGCACGCGCCACGCTATCTTCCTTTTCCCAGTCTTTTAGCAAGGTCATATCGGCTGTTAGTTTAATTTGCAGCGATCTCAGCATCTCATTCCCGGCTATTTTATTGGCATACTTATCCTGTAATATTTGAAGAGAAAGGCCGGAGAGTTTTTTGCGGATCAGTTGCTTTTGCTGTTCCATAGATATGGTATAATCCGGGTCGGGCATATTTACGATGCGCACAAGGGCCGGTAAGGTAAGCCCCTGTAAAACCAGCGTAACAAGTATTACCGTAAAGGTGATGAACAGGATCATATCCCGGTTAGGAAATCCGGCACCCGATGATAAGGTGACCGGGATGCTCAAAGCTGCCGCCAGCGATACTACACCACGCATGCCTGTCCAGCCAAGCAATATAGGTGCTTTCCAGCCCGGGCGTCTGTCCTGTACGGTGATGAATTGGCCCATAAACATGGTAAATACAGTTGCGCCAAACGTACTGGCGAAACGGGTTACTATTAAAGCCCCGGTAATAATCAGACTATATATGATCGCTGGTTGCAAACCATCGGGGCCTAACCCTTTAATTATTACGGGTAGTTCAAGTCCTATCAATATAAATACAAATCCATTCAATACAAAAGCCACTGCTTCCCAAACATTAATGCCTTGTAGGCGACTGCGGTTGCTCAAAAACTGGTGCCGCCTGATGGAGAGGAACAGTCCGCCGCTTACCACCGCCAGCACGCCCGAAAAGTTAAATTCTTCAGCTATCATATACATGGCATAGGGCGTAATAAATGTGAGTACTATATCAATATTAGTGGTAGTCGGCAGCCACCTGTGAATGGTATAAAATACAATGCCGACAGCAATTCCTATTAATATCCCCATTACAATAACCAACACAAAACTGGTGGCAGCATGGCTAAAAACAAAACTACCGGTAGCAACAGCTGCCAGCGCAAACCGGAAGACGACTAAACTGGAGGCATCATTCATGAGGCTCTCGCCCTCAACTATGGTAACAAAACGTTTGGGGACTTTAATATTTTTCAGGATAGCCGAAGCCGAAACAGCATCAGGAGGCGAAATTATACCGCCCAGTAAAAAGCCGGTAGCCAAAGTAAAACCAGGAATTAAAGCCGATGAAACAAACGCCACCACGCACGAGGTAATGATAACTATCGGGAATGCAAAACTGATAATAACCCTGCGCCATTTCCACAGATCTTTCCATGAGGTATTCCAGGCTGCCTCATAAAGCAGCGGGGGCAGAAAGATCACAAATATCAGGTCGGGCTTTATCTCTATACCACTTAGCGCGGGTACAAAACCAAGCGGCAAACCGGCTAACACCAGCAGGATAGGGTAGGCGATCTTTATCTTTTGCGCCAGCATTACTATAAACAGTATTACGGCCACCAGAATGGTTAATTGGATAACAAGATGATGCATAAAACGAAAATACAATAAATAAGCTGATTGTTATTTGCAAGGCAATCAGCTTATTTATTGTATTTTAAGATTTTTTCGCTTTAAAACTAATATATTTTAAGGCTTTGCCGATAATCCCGGCAAAGCCTTAATGATTTAAAATCTCAGGCTAAGTGATGCCAAAAAGTTTGCCGGTGCCTGCGGATACCAGTAATTATAATCAACTACTTTGCCGCCTTCTATATCAGGATAGGTAGCGCCATCTGACTGATATTTTTTGCTGAATACGTTGTTGATAAGCAAACCTACACCCACGTTCTTAACGCCTTTAAAGCTGAAATGATAGTTCAACCGCACATCACTCACAAAATAACCGTCCAGTGAGCGGCTCACGGTTGAGGTATTATCCAGGTATTGCCTGCTTACATAACGACTAATAAAAGCGATCTCCCCATTTTTTATAGGTTGAAAACTGATGGTGCTGCTACCCACAAAAGCCGGTGAGTATGCCAGATTAGTTGATTTGTATTGAAACTCATCCAGGTTGCCGGTATCGTTGTTATACAAAAACTGGTTAAAGTTTTTTACCTTGTTGGTGCTCACGGAGGCATTAACATCCCAGCGTAGTACTGGCAAAATCTGCAGGTGACCGTCACCCTCAATACCTGCCCTGTAACTATCTTTTACGTTGGTGCGGATAGCTTCGCCAACATCATCAAGCGAACCGGTAAGTACCAGCTGATTGTTATAATGCATGTAAAACCCGTTAATGCCACCGCTAAAAATAGATTGGTGCGTACGATAACCCAGTTCGAAATCAGTTAATTCCTCTGGTTTAGGGCGACTTTCGGGCGATGATTCGGTATAATCACTCCGGTTAGGCTCATGATGGCCAACAGCAACGGAGGCATAAATATTACTAGTGCTGTTCAAGTTATAAGTTACACCTGCCTTAGGGTTAAAGAAATTAAGCTCAACGGATTGCTGCACGTTGCGTAGATTTTCATCAAAACCCAGGAAAGAATAAGATATGTGCCTATATTGCATATCGCCATAAAATAAAAACTTACCGGCGCGTATATCGGTACGGGCAAAAATATTGAAGTCGGTTTTACGGGCATCATCACGCGAATACTCATAATCGGGCGGGATATCCGTGCTTTCCTGTGTCCATACTATATTATTATAGTGCGCGCCTTTATATATGTTATAAGCGCCGCCGAGGATAGCGTTCACGTTATCGTTTGGCTTATAATTTAAATTATAGGTTGTGCCGTAAAAATCATTATTCAACCAAAGGTCGCGCACCAGGTCGGTGGTAGCTAAGGTAGTGCCGCCAATAGTTACTGGGGCAATGTTGTATGCTTTCAGCGAATCCGCATTACGGTATTCCTCATAATAGCCATAACCTTTGGTATAATGCAGCGCGCCGCTGAATGATAGTTTATCAGTTATTTTTTGGTTGACCAGTAATTGGTAGTAGTTCTGCGTATAGTTATCTGTTTGGTTTTTATAAAAGGAGTTGGTAGCATCAATGTATCCCAACTCATTATAACGGCGGTTGCCGAACTTTACACTGTCTTCAGGCACACCATCCCAGGCCTGGTAAGTTTTCTCATACCCGGTAAATACATTTAACCGGATGGATGTGGTTTTTCCGTAGTAAGCGCCTGTTAAAAAATAGGATTTCAGGTCGGAAGATGCCCGGTCAATATATCCATCAGAGCTCATCCGTGAAAGTCGGCCATCGAACGTGAAGTGATTGCCCAGCAGTCCTGTACCTACGCTTACAGTATTTTTTACTGTGCCATAAGAACCTGCAGAATTATCTATTTCTGCATAGGATGTATCATTTCGGGTAGTGGTTTGCACATTGATACTCGCGCCGAATGCTCCTGCACCATTGGTTGAAGTACCCACACCACGCTGCACCTGGATATTATCTACAGATGAGGCCAGATCGGGCAGATCAACAAAATATACACCCTGATCTTCCGCATCGTTCATCGGAATGCCGTTCAGGGTTACGTTAATGCGCGTAGCATCAGAACCACGGATGCGAATACTGGTATAACCAACACCTGCACCAGCATTTGAGGTAACTACAGCCGATGGTGTTTGTTCCAGCAGGTATTCAAATCCTCGGCCTGAATTGTTTGCTGCAATGTCGGCTTTATTAAGGTTGGTAAAAGCAATAGGGGCGTTTTTTGAAGCACGGGTAGCGTTCACGGTTACTTCGTCTGCCAATACATTTGCGGCGTTTAATGTGAAGTTTAATTTGGTGTCGGCGGTTATTGTAATGTTCTTAACCTGTTTTTGATAGCCTATAAAACTAACAGTAATAGTGTAATTGCCAGTTTTTAAGCCGGTAAGCAGATAATTACCGCTGGCATCTGCAGCGGTGTTAATGTTTGAGTTCAGGATGCTGATGGTAGCACCGGCTAAAGGATGTCCGTTTTGTGTTTCGGTGACCTTTCCGGTAACGGAAAATTGGGCTACGGCCAAATATGGCAGTAGCAGGGCGAATATCGCCGCGAATAAATTTTTCAATGTCAATTATTAAAATTTGTTAAACAACTTGCATGTTAGGGCAGCATGCAGTACAGTTAACTTTACCTATCCCTACGCCGGCATTATCCGGATCAGGTGTATGTTGGTGGGTTGGTTGGAAGTTTGCTGATCCGTGGTCTACATGTCTGACCTGTATCTGCTGCTTATAACCTTTACATCAACAATGGGTATGATCTCAGCCTGTCTTTCAGTTTGATTGCTCAAAGCAAGGCACCCCCTTGAGAAAATTATGGTGCTAAATTAAATAATAAATTTCATAAACCGGCTGTTATGCCCATTTGTGTGTAATTATATAAATTATAAGTCGGCAAACGTAAGTAATGAATGCTGACTGGCCGTATGCAGATCGCGCCAAACCTGGTTAATTTCTGATGAACGTGCTGCGGCTACCAATCCGCAATAGGGGTAAAGCGTATCCACACATTCGCGGGCTGTTTTTGCCAGTTGTTTACTGGTGTTGCTCACTTCGTTAAGAGATGATTCATCAATGCTTCCGGTTATTATTTTATCCCATGATTTGTTTACAGCATGGTAAAATAATTTCCTTTTAACATTCAAATAGTTTTCCTGTTCAGAAAGTAAACTGTTTATGAAAGATTTATGCTGATCTTCCAGCTTTTTCTTTTCAGCAAAGATCTCTTTAAAGCAATCAATAAAATGAATAGCCATTCCGGACAAATTAGCGGCAATTGTTGCTTCTGCAAGTTGCAGGAACGGATATTGATAAAGCGGTCCTTTAGCAATTGCGTAACGGGCATCAATTCTGAAACATTGCTCTTTGGTCACAAATAAATTTTCAACGGAAAAAGCATCAGTTCCGGTAGCCATCATGCCGATATATTTCCAGGTGGGGGATATGGTCACATCTTTACTATAAAAAATAAAGGCGCGTACCAGCGGCTGACCTTCATCATCTTTAACTATTCCTTCGCTGTTTTTTATGATGCAGTTTGCAGTAAAATGCGTTGCATGGTGCGCTCCACTTGCATAAGGCCAGCGTCCTGAAATCAGGTAACCGTCGTCGGTGATAAGTGCTTCTCCCATAGCAGCGCCGCTCCCGGCAAGGCAAGCATCCGGCCTTTCAAATATTTTGTTTGCAATAGCAGGTTCAAAAAAGCCGCCGAACCAGCCCGCCCCGGCGCAAAGTGTTACCACCCAGCCTACGCTGCCATTTGCCCAGCTAATACTTTCTTCCAGTTGTACCAATGCCGGAACCGTCATTTCAGGGCCTGAATAAGCTTTAGGAACCAATAGTTTAAACCACTGCTGTTCATGAATTAAAGAGAGTTGCTCTACAGTAAGTTTTCCTGAGGCTTCCGCCTCAACAGCAGTACTACGGATCACATGGACCCATTCGGGATTCATTAATTTTGATGGATGTTGTATAATCATATGTTAGTTTTTCAGTAGAAGACCAGCTTGTTCCGTAAAGTAAATCCGTTTCCATTTTAAATAACCAGCAATGGCGACTATAAAAAGGATGACGGTAAGTATGGCGAACAACGGTAAGTTTTTATAGAACAATAAAGGAACCGCGAAAAGGTTAGAGACATTGAAGAAGATCCAGTTCTCCATTTTCCTTCTCGCCAGCAGCCACATTCCTGCCCAGGCTGTTGATGACACTAAGGCATCCCATATTGGAACATTTGAAGGTGTTAAATACTTTAAAAAGAGATACAGGATCAGCCAGCCGACGAGTGATATAGAAAGACTGACTACCCATTCCTGTTTATTTGAGTAAGAGATCAAAACGATGTCCTGCTTGCTTTTTTTCGACCAGTGTATCCAGCCATAAATACTCATAACCAGGTAATAAACATTCAGCGCGCTATCAGCATAAAGCTGTACATGCAATAACAGGTAAATTGATAATACTGTGCCAATTATTCCCGCCGGATAAAGCCAGATGTGATCGTACATCGCAAAAAATACTTCAATCACACCAAAAATGACCGCTAACCACTCTAAAGTGCTGGTCTCGTGCATTTGCGCTATAAAGGTTTCTATAAGTTTGTGCTCCATATATTTCGTTAAAAGTTAACTTTAGGAGCGTGATTGCTGGCGAAAAAAGAAAAACAACAGGGATTGTTGTTATCACTTTTCCCTTCGGCAGTACTAACTGCATCAGGTTCAAAGGGTATAGTCTCAGTCCATTAAAGGACACCCCTAAAGTTTGGCAAAAGTAGTTAATTAATGTAGATCTGCAAGATGACAGTGCAAATAATGCATCGGTCCCTCCAAAAAAATAGCAGAACGATAACGGTTGAAATGGAACTGCGGGGGCTGCTAGCTATTAATGAGTTTTAAAGTGAAAGCCACAATGCGGCATCGCCCAGGCGGTCGTTTTGTGTACGGTCAGGGTCAATGGTTATACCACTTACCGTTATTTGGTCTGATTGTATTAGCTGAAAGCCGCGCGTAGCTACATCCTGCCCATTATAGGCCAGCCAATAATGTTGAAAGGAGAGGTCTTTATACAATTGCTCATCGGTGAGTTTTATGCCGAACCCCACATAAAGACCGGGTACATATCCTGCAGCTAGTACTGCATTATACCATGCCTGGCAATAGGCAATCACAGCTGCGGCATCTGTGTCATCCGCAACCATTTCAAGGTCGCACCAGATATTCATGCCCCCCGGTAGTCCTACGATTTCACTGGCGTATGTAGCCGCATAATTGCCGTATGCCGTTCCCAGATCCGCAGTAGGTGTCCATCCTTCGGGTGACGCATGCTGTACAGCCGATAACGCAAGGCCAGCATTTAGGATGATCGCGGCTTCGTTATGAGTAAGGTTGTATGTAGCGGTTGTTGCAACTCGCGGCACATATCGAATGCAAAAGTCATACCCCGCATTCTTGAAAATTGTAGCCTGACTAGCGGTCAAAGGCGAATTAACGTCAAATCCTGATAAACCTGACGGTGCTTTTTTAACGGTTCCGGGTAAGGTAATGTCTGCCATAATGCTAATTTAATTGAGACTATAAAAGTGTTACAACCGGGGTTGTTTTTTGATCTTCAGTAACTTGTGAATTTCTGGCTGGGATTGATTTTTTTAGTGTTAATTTTCAAAAATCAAACGATTAAAAATGAAAGAAGAACTATCTAACTTAATTACCGCCTCAAAATCAAATACACTTGCATTTGCCGATGTTATTAAATTTATAGAAACGTATTACCAGCATCAGCCAACCGCATTTAAAAATGGCGACGCATATAACGAAACCACACAAAACCAGGGGAGTGCAAAGGTGTTTGCTTTTGCCCGTATAAACAGTTTGGATGAGGCAGATACGCTTTATTTATTTGCAGAACATTATCACACAGTACTGGCTAATCCAGAGGGTGCGGATCATCAGAATATCAGGCAGTTTATAAAGCATGGCTGGCCGGGAGTTATCTTTGAAGGAGAGGTTCTGACCCTAAAATAGAAGGGTGAGGGAACTACAACGCGGCTATTTATAATGCCTTGAATCAACATAAATAAACCTATGAAAAAGTACTTTTTAATTGTTTTTGTGTTTTTGATTGCCTTGCAGGTAAGAACTCAAGGTCAACCGGCTAAAACAGATTCAACCCGTGAATTATGGCTTACCTATCTTGATAAGGTGGCCAGACCAGTGATGGAAAATATTGCTGCCGATAAGCTGAAGGCAAATATGCCGCTGCTGTTGTCGGATAGGATTGATAACAAAGAATCACGAAGCAAGGCAGGGTACCTGGAAGCATTTGGCCGGACATTAAGCGGCATTGCACCTTGGATAGAGACTGAGGGGGGCAGCGAGCGGGAAATAAAATTACGTAATCAGTATCGTGAGTGGGCTTTAAAAGGTATTACCAACGCTGTTAATCCCGCAGCTAAAGATTACATGGAATGGCATGGCGGTCAGGCGCTGGTTGATGCTTCTTATGTAGCGCTCGGGCTTATACGCTCGCCCTGGTTATGGCAACATTTGGATAAAAAGGTGCAGGGCCAGGTAATTGACGCGCTAAACATCACCCGGAAAACTATGCCGGTTTATAACAACTGGATTATGTTCAGCGGGATGATAGAGGCCTTCTATTGCAAATATGGCCAGGACTATAATCCCATAACCATTGAATATGGCATAAGAGAATTTACAGCGCATTGGTATATTGGTGATGGCTTATATGCCGATGGTATGAACTTTCATCTTGACTATTATAATAGCATAGTTATCCAGCCTAACCTCGGAACGATTCTGGATATTATGAACGCCCATAGCAGCAGGTACAAATCAGAAACGGAGAATGTTAAAAAAATAAGTCAGCGTTATGCTGAGATTCTCGAACGTATGATAAATACCGATGGTTCGTACCCTGCTTTAGGGCGCTCTATCGTTTACCGGGGTGGGGCGTTTCATCATTTGGCTTATATGGCTTACACCAAACAGCTGCCTGCATCACTAAGTAATGGACAGGTAAGGGAGGCTCTTACTGCAGTAATTAAGAAAACCCTTAGCGTGCCAAGTTTCACTAAAGATGGCTGGCTTAATATTGGCTTATATGGTAATCAGCCGGGTTTGGCTGATTTTTATATTACAACCGGAAGCTTATATATCTGCGAAAATATCTTTATCCCGCTCGGATTGCCTGCTACAGACGATTTTTGGACATCAGCACCTGAGCCGTGGACCGCTGTTAAGGTATGGAGCGGACAAGATGTGCAGGCCGATCATGCCATGGATATCGGCAATCATTAATTAGTACAAAAACCTATTAAAAGAATAATTTATGCACTTTACCTGGCGTGCCTATGTATCACCGGATTTTGGTGTGCCACAAAAAGCGGGTATACCTATGGCTGCACCTTCAGGAAGTAAATAAGTAATTAAACACGTTGTATTAAAAGCATAAAAGAAGAGGGCTACACCACCCAGCAATGATGGCCGGAATGATTGTTAATAATTAAAGATCCAAAAGGAATTACTTGTTGTCATTTCGGCTATTTTATTACTTTTGGCGCTTATTTTAAAACATCATTATTTATTAAAAACAACAGGAATGGAAAAATTTAAGGCATTGCAGGATTTGATAGTTGCGGCTGAGAAAGATGCTTCGGCATTTTATGACAAAGGAAACAAGGCTGCCGGCACACGTTTACGCGGCGCTATGCAAGAACTGAAAGCACTAGCAAATGAGGTGCGTAAAGAAGTGATAGAAAAGAAAAACGCATAATACAGTTTAATCTGTTTTTAGGATAAGCCCGGTGTTTTACCGGGCTTATTTTTGCACTTGTCTTATGATACGATTTATTGATTATAGCAAAGCTAAATCAAGTAAAGCATCATAAATAAAAGAACAAAACCTCGGTAAAGTCATACAAAAGTCATAGTCATTGCTTAATTATGAAAAAATGAAGAAATAATTTTAGAGTTTAAATGCTTAGTGTTACTTTTACACTAAGTATTTAAAACAAGTCTTCTCATAATTTAGGTTTATAATTGGTTAGTAAAGGCCCCTGCCCATCAGGGGCCTTACTTATTTACAAATAAATAACAATTGTATATTTTACACTTATGATTGAAAGGCTATTTTTGTCGCTTTAGTACATCATCCGCCAGATAAATATCGCACCTTGAAAAAGAACTTACTACCACTAGCACTTGGAGGCCTCGGAATAGGGACTACCGAATTTGTAATGATGGGCCTTTTGCCTGATATCGCTAAAGACTTTCATATCAGTATTCCTGTTGCCGGGCATTTAATATCGTCCTATGCGCTTGGCGTGATAATAGGTGCGCCATTGCTGGTGATGATCAGTAGTAACTTCGAGCCTAAAAAAGTTCTATTGGCTTTAATGGCCATGTTTACCGTTTTTAATGCATTCTCGGCTTTTGCACCCAATAATACTGCTTTGCTTTTTGCCCGTTTATTGTCGGGCTTGCCTCATGGCGCTTTTTTTGGTGTGGGGTCTGTAGTAGCGAGCAGGCTGGCTGAAAAAGGTAAACAGGCACAGGCAATATCTATTATGTTCGCGGGCCTCACCATAGCTAACTTATTGATAACCCCGTTAGGTACTTACGTTGGGCATCATTATTCGTGGCGGTACACTTTTGGTATTGTAACGCTTATAGGGTTAATAACCATTATTGCTATACAAGTATGGTTGCCAAAATTACCGGTGAACAGGGCCGGTAACATTAAATCTGAACTAAGTTTATTTAAAAGGCAGGAAGCCTGGCTTATTATATTAATTACAGCCATAGGTACAGGTGGCCTCTTCGCATGGATAAGCTATATAGCCCCGCTGATGACGGATGTTTCCGGGTTCTCAGCAAATACGGTATCCTATATTATGGTACTGGCTGGCTTGGGTATGGTAGTTGGCAATGTAATAGGCGGGAAGCTTGCCGATAAAATGGAACCCGCCAAAGCATGTATATTGTTGTTATTTGCAATGGCTGCAACTTTGATACTGATCTTTCTCTTTTCCTCAAATCAAATACTCTCACTTGCGTTTACATTTATAGCCGGAGCGCTTTCTATCGCGCTGGCAACACCTATACAGATATTAATGATCCGCACGGCAAGAGAAGCAGAAATGCTTGGTGCCGCAGCTACACAGGCAGCATTTAATGTAGGAAATGCCTTAGGTGCTTTCTTCGGCGGATTACCCATAGCCGCAGGTTTGGGTTATAATTCACCGGCATTGGTGGGCGCTGTTATGGCACTTGCCGGAACGGCTTTTGCCTGGATACTCATCAAACGACAAAAGACTCAGTTGGCCTATTCACCGGTCTGATAATCCAATTGTAAGTTTCTGACAAAAAATAAAAATTTGTCAACAAATGCCACTATCTTTGTCTCGTAATTAATCATGAGCAGTCAGGACGATATCATTCACCAGGAAATTTTGCAGGCCGCATTGCGCTTATACCGCAAGTACGGGCCTACCAAGGTTACCATGGATAACCTTGCAAAAGCTACCGACCGGAGCAGAAGCTCGCTCTATTATTATTTTAAGGATAGGGATGCAGTATTTCAGGCTGTATTGGAGCGAATAGCAGAAGATGTAGCCGCCGATATCCGGCTTGCTGTAAATAAGGCCACAAGCCTTAATGACAAACTATATGCTTTTTGCGTAGCCAAGATCAAGACATCTGAGGAATGGAAGCGGGTATTCCATACGATGGATCAGTTAATGAGTGCCGATGAAAAATCAAGACAGACCAAATTAATGGATGGCTTGCATAAAAGATTGATGCATCTGGAAAGGGGTATTCTGCTGGAAGCTATGTCGGCGACAGGACAACAATTCGGTCGTATTCCCGACGATTCTGAATTGGATATGCTGGCATTCATTATTTCAGGCAGTGCCCGTGGTATTCGCCGAGAGATATATGATTTTAACGATCCGCATGATGCTAAAGCCGCCGCCGCATTATTAAGTGGTATGGTTGCTAAATGGCTGGGGGAGTAAAATTTTTTAACCGGATTTCGACATTAATTAAAATTTTGTCAGTTTAAATGAAAAAAGTAAGTGAACTAAATTTATTCAGGGCGTTTGCCAGCCGTAATTATACGCTCTATTTTTTTGGCAGGGCAGTATCACAATTCGGTACCTGGATGCAGCGGACAGCAGTGGTATGGGTTGTTTATTCGATGACACATTCGGCCTTCCTGCTGGGCGTAACCATTTTTGCAGAGCAATTCCCGTCATTCTTGTGTTCCATTCCCGGTGGTGTAGCTGCCGACCGCTATAACCGTTATACCATCATCAAGATCACCCAGATCACCTCTATGATACAGGCTGTATTGCTGGCTGTACTGGTGATTACCGGGCATATGCAGGTATGGGCAATCCTTTCACTTAGTGTGCTCCTTGGTATTATTAATGCTTTCGATGTACCTGCACGGCAGGCACTCATTAATGATGTGCTGGCCAGCCCTGACGACCTGCCCAACGCGCTTTCGTTATCCACAGCAACGGCTAGCCTGGCGCAACTATTAGGACCTGCATTATCAGGTATCGTTCTGAGTGCCTTTGGTGCCGGTGTATGTTTTCTGCTGAATGCGGCGAGTTTCGGCGCGGTAATCCTATCGTTGCTGTTCATGAAATTACCTGCTTATCTGCCCAAAAAGACGGATAAAAAAATCATCGCGGATTTTGCCGAAGGTTTTACTTATCTGAAAAATACCCCGGATATCGGCCTGATTGTTATTATACTGGCTATGGTTAGTTTATTGGTGCTCCCATATAATACGGTATTGCCGGTATTTGCCAAAGTTGTTTTTAGGGGCGATGCCTCCACATTTGGTTATATCAACAGTTTTGTGGGCGTGGGCGCTGTGGCGGGAACTATTTTCCTGGCTTCGCGTAAACCCGGTACGCATTTAAAAAAGATCCTGTTTATGAGCACCGTGCTGATGGGGGTAGGTTTGATTTGCTTTTCACAAATAAGAAATTTTCCTGCTGCCATGTTTTTTGCGGCGATTGCAGGTTATGGCTCTATTGCGCAGTTTACTATCAGCAATATTTTGGTGCAGTCGGATGCTGCGCCTGCCATGCGCGGGCGGACTATGGGCATCCTGTTGATGGCCATATTTGGTATGATGCCGCTGGGCAGTGTATTAACTGGGGCTGTATCTGAACATATAGGGGCACCGGCAACCGTACTGGCGCAAGGCATCATAGCAGTATTGATCGCCTTAATCTTTATTAAATTTTTAACCAGGACTACTCCGAAACCTGAGGACCGTTTATAGATTCCATGCTTAATTTGCCTGTTTCCCTTACGATGTTTGTCAGTCTGAAAAAGGACGGATAGCGAAATAATGCAAAAGGATGATTAAAAAAAGACACTGAACTTTGACCGCTTTTTCTTCTTTAATGTTTTTCTATCGTTATTCGATGTGTCCTTTGGGATATTCTTTTTCCCAATATTAACAGCACCTGCCGAATCGCGAAGCGCCTTTTGAGGAATAGCTTGCATAAGCATTAACGAACTGTCGGTATGCCTCGGGATATTCAGGATAGCAGCCGGTTTAATAGAATCTATTGACAATCTTTCGCGTTTTGGTGTAGTATCGTTCTTCAGTTTTGCTTGATTTTTGATAGTAGGGTCAGTACCGGTAATTACGGCAGCATTCGCTGGTACGGCAGTCTCGTTTGTAGATTTAATCGTTGCAGGTGTGTGTGAAATATCTGGTACGGCAGGAGCCACGGAATCATGAAGGATTTGTTGTGTACCTGGTTTTACCGATCCCTGATGTTTTTTTGGAATAAATAGTTGGCTACTTACGTATACCGTTGCAATAAACGAAACTCCCACAAATCCATTGAACATCCATTTCGGCATTTTGAAACGGGGCATTTTTTTAGGTGTATGTGATGCGGGCATCCGCTTGTCGAGGATGGAGCGCATTTCCAGCCAATCAGCTTCCGGATTGCCGTTAACGGGCAATTCAGCCCTTTTTTTCTGCCAAAGTTCAGTCCTTTTCATTTTCCTACCCCCTTTTCCAATGCCAGACCGGTATCTGGTATGTTCACCAGCAACCTGCGTAACTGTTTCTTAGCTTCTGATAAATGCCAGCGCGAAGTACCCTCGCTTATATTTAGCTGTTCGCTTATCTCTTTGTGCGAAAATCCATCCAGCACAGATAACATGAACACTGTTTGTGTAGCGTATGGAAGCGTTCTTATATGCTGCAGAATATCTTCGAAGTATAACTTTTCCAACACCGAGGGCGGTATAAATTCAGTCTTCTGTTCAGGAAGGCTACCGGTTAAATTGCCGAACTTTAATTCTGCCCGGTACAAGTCTATCGAGGAGTAGATCATTATTTTTCTGATCCAGCCGCCGAGTTCGCCTTTTTTATCATCGAAATGCTGAATGGATTCAAATACCTTTAAAAAGCCCGTGTTAAACGCCTCCCGGGCAAGTTCTTCATCGGCCAGATAACTCAAGCAAACCTGCATCATATCGGCATAGCAAAGTTTGTACAGCGCCTCCTGGGCGCTGCGGTCATTCTGTATACATGCCTTAACTAATTTTTGCGTTTGCTTTTTTGTCAGGTTCATTCCATGCGCAAGCCTGTGTTATTTATCTACTGTATAAATATATTTGAATATAGCTGAATAATCAGAAGGAAAAACTATGGGAAATACGAAGGGCAATTATATCTAACTGCGGATCGCTTCCTGCAACAAAAGTATGCTCATAACGCAAGCTGATGTTGAACCTGATACGGCCCGATTGCTGGAATAAGTAACCGAAACCGAGCCCGGTAACAGGTCCTGCTACTTTTTGATCTAATTGGTCGCCATTGCTTTTGTAGAGTGGTGTGCCATTCGCATCATAGGCCTGTATATCGGTAGCCCCGAAGGTATAACCCGCCACAGGTTCTACATAAAAGCCGTAATCATTATAATCCGAAAATAAATGCCGGTAGCCTATCAGCACAGGTGCAACAGCTTCGTGACTGCCATCATGTGAGAAAACATATACACCACCTTCCACTATGCCTGCGTCATTATCTGTGATAGGAATAGCAAAGTTTAGAAAGCCGCCAAAGCCTGTTGCGGAAAAGTCTTTTGACGAAAGGTGCGCAACCTCTATCTGTGCATGCGCAACGGAAAAAAAGCATACGAATGCGACCGGCAATAATAGTTTTTTGATAAGACCCATTGTAGTAATCATTTAAATTTATGGTGATAAGATTGATATTATATTGTGTTACTAATCCCTTATCGGATAAAAAGCGCGAAACGTTGGGTAGAAAATATAAGTTTTTATTTCGACGGCTTATTTCTACAGAAAATATTTTTCGGTTGTGAGAATCGGTATGCTACAAGCGCATATTTATTAAGCATTCCCATGATTGGTATACCGATGAAGAAGAGGCGTTGAACTCTTATATTGTGGATTGTAAGAAAATTATAGCTTAAAAAAGGAATCAACTACAATTAAGGTTGCATAATAATACATGGCTGAAATGTTGCGGAACGTTCGCCGTAATTTTAGATAAGGTAGTCAATAATCCCAGAGCGTGCAGTTATGCTGATTGAAGGCGTCGGGACTGCATTAAAAACTCCCGTTGATACAGCGCCGGACTTTTTCCGGTTATTTGTTTAAAGTGTTTATGAAAGCTGGAAAAATTATTGAAGCCACTTTCATAACATATCTGTTTTAAATTAATATCTTCTTCTATAAGTAATTTGCAGGCGTTACCAATTCTTATTTCGGTTAAGAACTGGATATAAGTTTTTCCTGTACGCGATTTAAAAAATCGGCAAAATGAATTCGGACTGATACTGGCAACCCTTGCTATTTCTTCCAGCCTTATCTGCGATTTGAAATTAGACATGGAGTATTCATAAATGGCGTTGATCCTGTTCGTGTCTGTTTCTTCAAAATGGTAATTAAAACCAATTGATGATAGTTGATTAATATGCTGGCTGGTGCCGATAAGAGTAAGCGCTTCCATCAAATGAATGATCTTATATGGCCCTTCGGCCCGAAGAAGATCATTTAATACATCTTCAATATTTTCGGCCATGCCGCCGCTAATCTGGATCCCTCGCTTGGCATTATCAAGGGTTGTTTTTATTAATTTGTTTTCCGGCAGATTAAGAAAATCATTACCCCAAAAGTTTTCGGTAAAGTGTATCACGCTCACATCAGCAGAAGCGTTTACTTCTTTTTCGAAATATATATCATCAAATCGCCAATAGTGCGGCAAATATGATCCGACGAGCACCAGGTCTCCCGCCTGAAAACGTTTTACCGAATCACCGATGAATTGCGTACCCGTGCCTTTCTTAAAATAAATAAGTTCAACCTCCGGATGGTAATGCCAGTGGTTATTAACATAAGGGACGGTATCTCTTCTGATACTAAATGAACTAACAGCAGTATTGGTTACTTTTAATAACTGAGGTTTCATAACAATAGTAATTGGTAATCCAACCTACAAAAAAATAAACAATATTTACAATTATTTGCTAAAATAAGATCAATAAATGCCAATTATACTTATAATGGCTGCGCGTTTATTCCTAATTGACCATGTGCTGCTTATAATGATACACCTCTTTTCCATGGGATAAAATCATCCTGCCCCAACTGTACAGCCTTGGGTTGTATAATGCCGCTTGCAACCTGTATAATAAAATCTAATATACGTTCACCTGTTTGCGGTATGCTTTCTTTACCGTCTATTATGGTGCCGCAATCAATATCAATAATATCCGGCATCCGGTTAAAAAGTTTTGTATTGGTTGATAATTTTATTACCGGTGATATTGGGTTACCGGTTGGAGTGCCCAGCCCTGTAGTAAATAATACAACATTGGCTCCTGATGCTACTTCGGCCGTGGTACTTTCCACATCGCTGCCGGGGGTGCACAAAAGGTTAAGACCGTTTTTAGTTACTTTTTGAGGATAGTCAAGCACATCAATTACCGGTGATGAACCTCCCTTTTTTGCAGCACCCGCTGATTTAATAGCATCGGTAATTAAACCATCCTTTATGTTTCCAGGCGAAGGATTGGCATAAAACCCTGAGCCATCGGCTTCGGCCCGGGCATTATAGGTTTTCATTAAATGCATAAATTTTAAAGCGGTGTCTTCGTCTGCGCAGCGGTCGCTTATTTCCTGCTCAACACCGCACAGTTCGGGAAACTCAGCTAGTATTACACTGCCGCCTAATGATACCACTACATCTGCTACATAGCCCAAAGCCGGATTAGCCGAAATGCCCGAAAAACCATCCGAGCCACCGCATTCCAGCCCTATGCAAAGTTTGGACAAGGGTGCCGGTTTACGCTCATATTTATTGATCTCTATGAGGCCCGCAAATGTTTGTTTTAAGGCGGCTTGCAACAGATTTTTTTCGATACCTAGCTTTTGTTGCTCTAATACTACTAATGGTTTGTTAAAATCAGGATCACGTTTTTTTATCTCATCCATTAAAATATCAGCCTGTGCATGCTGGCAGCCTAAACTAAGTACCGTTGCACCCGCTACGTTTGGATGAGTAATGTAACCGGCAATCAGGCCGCATAAAGCATCCGAATCTGAACGTGTGCCGCCACAACCCATATCGTGGTTCAGGAATTTAATGCCATCGATATTTGTAAAAACCTTTTTTTGGCTTGCCTCTGCGGCTGATGGTTGCAGATCGGCACTTAAAATTTCTTCAACCGTTTTGCCCGCCTGGTACAGGCTGAGCAAGCCGTCCACTTCGGCCTCATAGCTTTTTGGTTTTTTAAAGCCCAGTTTAGCAGTCAGGGCTTCCTTCAATACCTCAATATTCCTGTTTTCGCAAAAAACTAACGGAATAACTATCCAATAATTAGCTGTACCAACCGACCCATCTGCGCGGTGATAACCCATAAAGGTTTTATCAGTAAAATTAGAAACATCGGGTTTTTGCCAATCTGTTTTACGCTGCCCAAGTTTAAATTCGCCAGCCGCATGGTGGATATTGTTAACTGTAATGGCGCTGCCACGTAATATTACTTCATTCGCTTTGCCTACCAGCACACCGTACATATATATATCACTTCCAACAGAAAGTGTATCAATTGTAAACTTGTGTTTGGCTAAAACGGGTGTAGCCAGGTTAAACACTTGTCCATTGAAATCAATGGCTGTGCCTTCGGCCAAATCCTGCAATGCCACCAGGACATTATCGCCCTCATGAATTCTTAAATATTTTTTTGTGGAATTTTCCATTGAGTAATTATCAATCAATTTTTATTGCCGGTTTCTGTAACCAAATTGTACGATCCATCGGTTATAAAATGGCGCAAGTAAAGGAACTATATTTTTATATTTTGCCGTGATACTTTATTAGCTAACTATTCAGCAATATTAACATACAACCAGCCAGCGATGATAATGATAGGTAAGATAGTACTAAAACACCATTTTCCTGTCGGAAAATACTGAGGCCGCTCAGCAGCGGTTTACTAAATTCGCCAAAGCTAAAGCAACCATTTACAGCGTTTTGAAGTATAGCGGGAGAGTATTACCTTTAATCATTTGCCAATAAGATTTGGTAATCAACCTGAACACTAATGAAAAATAACCAGGAACAACTATATACATTGCTACAGTCGATAGAAGGAGTTGTGTGGGAGGCAGATACTGATATGCGGAGATTTAGCTTTATTAGCGACCAGGTTCAAACTACTTTAGGCTTTTCACCGGAAGAATGGCTGGGCGATCCCGGACTTTGGAAAGATCATATTCATCCTGAGGATCGGCAGGTGGCAGCCGGGTATCGTGAATTGTTGAACGGGGACATCAAAAGCCGCTCGTTTGAATACCGGATGATCCGGGCCGATGGCCATATTGTATGGATAAAGGATAAAGTTACTGTTATATATAAAGAAGATAAACCATTCCTGCTGCGCGGGATCATGCTGGATAATACTATAGCTGAAAGGCTAAAGGCGCTGGAAAACCTGGAGCGCGAAATTCTGCGATTAAATTCCGGTCTTACTGCATCTCTGCAGGATGTTTTGTCCAGCTATATGTTAGGATTAGAAGCCTTGTTTCCTCAAATGCAGTGCTCTTTCCACCGGATCAAAAATGGCCGCATTGCCAGTGCTGTGTCACCTTCATTACCACCGGCATATGTAACTGCTATAATGGGACTACAAATCGGTGAAAACGAGGGTTCGTGCGGAACTGCGGTTGCTTTAAAACGGCAAGTAATTGTAAGCGATATCGCAACTGATCAACGATGGGAGAAGTACCGGTTTCTGGCCCTGAAATATAATTTGCGTTCCTGTTGGTCTAACCCGGTTATGGATATTGACGGCGATGTAATGGCTACACTGGCTATGTATTACCAGGAGCCTAAATTACCGGGCGATGAGGAATTGAAAGTGATGGAAAGAGCCACGGCTCTATTGCGGATCATACTTGAAAACAGGCAGAAAACCGAAATGATCAGCGAAGCCAATATGCTGATGCTGCAAAGCCAGGAGCTAGCACACTTTGGTAACTGGTGCTGGGATATTCAGCATGATGTTGTTAGCTGGTCACCTGCCTTGTATACCATATATGGCCTTGATCCTAAAGATTTTAAGGCGACTTTTATGGGTTACCAGGAACGGCTGCATCCGGAAGATCGCGATAGGATCTATCAGACCATAGAGAAAGTGCTGACTACTGGTGAAGACGCTGAGTTTGAGGAAAGGATTATACGTCCGGATGGTGAGATACGAAACTTACGCTCATGGGCTAAGCTGAAACCAGACCAGCATGGCACGCCTATGGAAATGATTGGTGCTTGTTTAGATATTACCGAAAGAGTGAGTCATATAGAAACGATCAAGCAAAGGACCCGGCAATTACAGGAAATAAGCGAACAGCACACCCGTGTGATAAAAACCTTGCATGCGTTGGAGCAGAGCCAGGCGGATAACAGCAGGATGATGAAAATAGTGGCGCACGATTTGCGAAATCCTATTGGTGCAATCAGTTTATCTGTTGCGCATATGATCAAGAAAGGCTATCCTGAAAAGGACCGTAAAATATTAGAGATTATTAAACGGGCGGCCGATGACTCGCTTGATCTGGTAGGTGATCTGTTGCATGTGCCCGGGCGGGCTGAAGAAATGCGTAAAGAGCCGGTTGACTTAGAACAGATGCTGCATTACTGTACGGATATTATGCTGCACAAAGCTAATGACAAAGAGCAGGAGATCAGGGTGGAAGCAAAACCCGCAACTGTTTTAATTGATAATGAAAAAATGTGGCGGGTTGTAAGCAACCTGATTGCCAATGCTGTTAAATTTAGTGAGCATGGGGCCATCATTACCATCAGGCTGAAAGAAAAGCCCGGGCACATCGTAATAGAAGTAGAAGACCAGGGTATAGGCATACCAGAAGCTGTGCAGGATAAAATATTTGACATGTTTACCGAGGCAAAAAGACCCGGTACTGCAGGGGAAGTCTCTTTTGGAATGGGCCTGGCCATTTCAAAACAGATTGTAGAAGCGCATAGGGGAAAAATATGGTTTGAAAGCAAACCGGGTAACGGAACAATCTTTTTTGTGGAATTACCCTTGCAATAGTGTTGGCCTGGTGGTAAATAAAATGTCCGGCAATGATTTGTATCATTGCCGGACATTGATTGAATCTTTTAGATCCCCAAAAGATTGAAATTAAAAGGTGATCACATAGTTAGAACCTCTAAGCATATGTGTTTTATATGTTAAGGTGCTCAAAATAGCTGCCTGAGTTAAGAAATTGCCATTTATATCCTCTACAACTGGTTTTGCGATAGTTAGCTTTATGTTGTTTTCGGCAATGCTGGCAACTATAGGGCTGCTCGGGTTTAGTCTCCATGTTGGGTTATTTATAACCAATGGGCCTGTTATAGTTTCACTTCCTTTTCGTTTAGTAATATCTGCAGCAGCTTTAAAAGCAACTGTAGATCTTTTATCGATATGATTGTTAATAGTTATATTGGTAGTTTTATTGCTTCCGCCATATAAGTTTGAATAGCCTATCTGAATGCCATAACCGGCATTATTTTCCGTTACTGCATTGTTAACCACAATATTTTGAAGCTGATCAGTAGAAGTGTTAGGCTCAAAATTAATGCCGCACATTGGGGAAGTGCCTGTACTGTATTCTGCAGTTGGAGATTCTAAATCAAGCCCGTTAACACTGGTAATTGACATGCCATCTCTTCTGTTATAGGTTACACTGGCATTGGTGATAGTGATATTAGTGTTTGTAGTTGTACCCTGTGATGTTGACAGATAAATTCCATCTCCCCAGCAATAAGACACATTTGCACCAATAATTTTAATATTCGATGAAGAGTAAATACCAATTCCCATTCCCCATTCTCCACTTGTACCCAAATGCTTGTTCGAATCGCCTATAATATATGGGTTATTAACTACAACGTTTGATACATGAGAGATGGACAAAATATTGTAGTTACCGGTAGCCGTAGGCTTTAACCATAATTGCGAACCTGATAAAAAATTCACGGTACTGTTTGATTTGAGAGAAAGACCGGCATCATCAACCAATACCGGGAAATTTGGAAATGTTACATTACTGTTTTTGTTAATGGCTGCCTGTAAATAGGATGTGTAATCAACTGTGCCATTTTTTACATAGCCTTTTGGCAAACTTGCGGTAAGGTCATAACTGCCAGATGGCACAGAAGTGAGCACTGTACTAAGCGTGTTTGATGTTGTAAGGGTGTTTGCTTTAATTGTTGTAGCACTGACTGGCTCGCTGGCGTTTTTACTACAACTGTACATGAGGATGATTAATAGAAAACTGGGAACGGAAATCTTTAATGCGCGTAAATTTAAATTGAAATTTTTAATCATAAATCATAAATTTTTTAATTGTTACAACTTTAACGGTGTATTTATTGCATTTGTTGCATTAAAAACGTCAAAATTATATTAATAATTATTATTTACTTAAAAAGAAAATTTAGGTATGGCGTTGTAAGGCGTTGCAAATAAATGCTTTATAAACTCATAATATGAGTAATATTTTTTTACACAATTTTGTTGCCTATGTCACACTTTTGAGAAAGAAAATGAGGCAATTACACAATTCATTATACAATACATTAAGTTTATATCTTACTGAATATTAATTCTTTAGGTTTACATCATAATCACGTGTCACTTAAAACCTATAGCAATGTTCCACTTTAAACGCACGAGTACTGTATTATTATTAATTGTGGTAATATTAACGTCAACCGCCTGTTCTTCAAAAAGAAATCTTGTATATTTTAGTGATTTACCCCAAAATCAGATCGATCAAACAAAAGACCTGTCGGCTGTTTTGTCATCAAGTGAACCTCGGATTCAACAAAATGACGTTGTTGGTATAACGGTGACAAGTTTAAGTCCTGAATCAAATAATTTATTTAATACCAATTACGGTAGCAATGTGGTTAATACTAATACCAATAGTAGTTCCATTACCGACTTAAGTGTTCCCAAAGTTGGTTATCGGGTAGACCAGGACGGGAATATCGGTTTCCCTGTACTTGGACAGGTTAAATTGGCGGGCTTAACCACTGATGAAGCGCAAACTTATTTAGTAAAACAGCTTAGTGGGTACCTTAAATCTCCTTTGGTAAGCGTCAATTTTCTAAATTTCAAGATAACGGTTATTGGAGAGGTAAATCGCCCGGGTACATTTAATGTAAACGCAAACAGCATAAACTTATTGGAAGCCCTCGGACTGGCAGGGGATATGACAGCCTATGGAAAAAGGGAGAATGTTTTACTGATCAGGCAAATAGATAATAAGCGAACCATGGTTCGGATAAATTTAAATGATAGCCGGGTATTTGATACGCCATACTATTACCTGCACCAGAATGATATTGTATACGTAGAGCCAGATAAATCAAAGAGCCAGATAACAGACGCGGATAACCGGTTTATACCAATAATTGCAGCATCCGCCTCTATTGTAGCTGTGTTGCTGAACATTTGGCTGATAGATCGCAAATAATCAAATATTGTTAGATTTTAATTTATCGAAACATAAAATGAAAGACCTCAATAAATATTTAAAACGCTGGTATTGGTTTGCCATTAGTATAGGTGTATTTGTTCTGCTGGGTTTTATGTTCCTGCTTTATGTCGACCCACAATATCAAATAACTGCTGCTGTTCTTATCCAGGAGGATAAAAAAGGGGAAACTACCCTTAATGAAACCGCATTTAGCGATTTAAATATGTTTCATACCAACAAAACTGCTGACAATGAAACTCAAAAATTATTATCCATAGATCTGTTAACCAAAGTATTTAAAGATTTGTCGTTAGATACCAGGTATTATATAAACAAAACGTTTAAACGGAAAGAAGTATATCTAAAATCAGCTCCTATAAGAGTGAATATTGTAGAACTTACGCCACTTGCTTATAGGGATTTTACAGATATACGTTTAATTAGCAACAATATGTTTGAACTGACATCGCCTATCGATGGCAGTAAACATAGCTATTCTTTCGGGCAACAAATAACTAATCCGTACTATACAATTACTATAACTAAAACGGCATTATATACTACTGATAACCCGCATCTGTCAATTTCCTTTACTGATGTTGTTGCTTTAGCTAAAAGCTATAATTCATTACGCCTGCAAATTACCCCGGTAGTTAAAGATGCTAATACCTTGTTGTTGAGTGTTAATGATAATATTCCGCAAAGAGGGATAGATATATTAAATAGGCTGATCTATACCTATAATAAACAAAGCGCAGATCATAAAACCCAACTTGCTAACGAAACAATTTCATTTATTGATAGCAGACTGAAATACTTAAATAATGATTTAATGAATGTTGAGAGCAATGTGCAGCAGTACAAGCAAAACAACAGTGTAACCAATATTCAATCAGACGCGCAAGACAATCTGCAAAAATCGGGCGAGTACAACCAGCAATTACAGGCCATACAAATACAATTGAATATTGTACAGTCAACAGAAAATTATTTAAATGAGTCTGCCGATCAGATTACCCTTGTACCAAGTACGTTGGGCTTGCAGGATGAAACGTTAGTTTCGCTGATCAACAGGTTTAACGAGCAGCAGCAAACGTATCAACAGTTACTATCTACCAATCAGCCAAATAACCCACTGGTTCAGAACGCTAAAAAACAACTGACTTCGCTTAAAGAAAGCATTCAGGAAAATTTAAAGAGTATAAAGAGGTCGATGCTTATCACGCGTAGCAACCTTGAAGCAAACCTTGCTAAGTATGAGGCCAAGATCAGAACGGTGCCTGTTATTGAAACAGGTATTCAGCAACGCGACCGCGACCAATTGGTGAAACAAAATCTGTTTCAATATTTATTGCAAAAACGCGAGGAAACATCATTGTCGCTATTGGCCACACAGCCCGATGCCAGCATTATTGATTCACCCAATTACGATCCTAATGCAACTAAACCTAAGCCAATGCTTATTTATTTATGCGCCATAATTTTTGGAGGCTTAGTTCCTGTTGTATTATTATTTGTTAAAGAAATAATAAACGTAAAAGTTGAACATGTGGATGATCTTTCATCTTTCAACGAAATAAAGATATTAGGAGAACTGTGCCATATCAATAAAAAGGAATCTATACGCATAACAAATGACGCGCACAGCAGTGTAACGGAGTTGTTCAGGTATATAAGAAATACTATTAATGGTAATTATAACAATTATAGTAACCAGGTTTTATTAGTTACTTCCTGTATACAGAACGAAGGTAAAACCTTTACAGCTATAAACCTGGGCCTGTCATTATCTTCCATTGGTAAAAAAACTATTATACTCGAATTTGATCTTCGGAAACCAGATCTGTTAAAAAGCCTCAAAATAAAACCTTCAATTGGCATTTCAGATTATCTAAACTCGGATGATGTTTCAGTCGACAGCATTATCCTGCCTTCAAATACGTCACCTGATCTGTTTGTAATAGGCGCCGGTACTATTTGCAACAATCCGGGCGAATTAATACTGGATCCCAAAATTGAAGACTTGTTTATTGCTTTGCGGAAGAGGTTCGATTATATAATTATTGATACGTCTCCAATAGGTATGGTAGCCGATGCCCTAACCCTTTCCCCTTATACAGATAGCAGCATTTTTGTTGTGAGGTATAACCACACACAGAAATCTCATTTAAAAATACTCAAGGATATTGTTGAAAATAAAAAATTGAAAAATCCTATGCTGATACTAAATGATGCTAAAGTTGAGAACCTGAAAAGCTATGTGTACGGAAGTAACGTATACGCTTAGCCGACTTATATTTTTAAAATATTAATTGCCAATTACCCCTTTTTTTAACCTGAAATAGCACTACAGTTATACTTTATAGCCAAACATGGCTTGGTATAGTTAAGATTTTGTCCGTTTGTTAAATTATTCAAAAACCTTCCTGTAACTGGAATGGCGAAGCTTTATAGTGACTTGAACATACACCTGTAACTGGAATGGCGAAGCTTTAACCTGGCACATACAACGGGTAACTGACCCTGGAAGGTAGAGGATTAACAATATTCGTTAAACAACTATTTCAATGCAATCGTCTACATCTAAAAAAAACCTGGAAAAAAATTGGTTGGTCATTTATACACGGCCTAATTGGGAAAAAAAAGTACATCAATTGCTGTTAACAATCGGAGTAGAATCATATTGTCCTATCCGGTTGGAGGAGCATACCTGGGCCGACAGGAAAAAAATGGTAAGTGTTCCCGTTTTTAATTCTTATGTATTTGTAAAGATTAACCGGTATGAGGAATCGATTGTTAGGCAAACCCTGGGGGTTATAAATTTTGTATACTACCTGGGTCGGCCGGCAGTGGTTAGGGACTCGGAAATTGAAGATATACAGCGATTTTTAAATGATTATCCGGATTTAGAGATAATAAGTATAAAGGAACTTTCGCTTGGGGAGCGGGTTAAAATACGTAATGGCCCTTTTATGAATCAAGAGGGGGATGTGATCCAGATCCGCGGTAAAAATGTGTTGCTCAAGTTAGAAAACCTTGAAAGTGTACTAGTAACAAAAGTTTCAACAAAAAATATAGAATTAGCCAAACAAAATGGAAGAAAATAAAAAACCACAGAAAATAGCGGTTATTGGTTTAGGATATGTTGGATTACCGCTAGCCGTTGCCTTTGCGTACAAATACAAAGTAATTGGTTTTGATATAAATCGTAAGCGCATTGATGAAATAATAAGAGGCAAAGATCATACAAATGAGGTGGGGGTTGAAGAACTCAGTGCAGTATTAACCAATGACTGTACAGCCGAAATGGGCCTTTATTGCACCACCGAAATGGATAAGACACGCGGGTGCAGTGTTTTTATTGTCACTGTTCCAACACCGGTTGATAAAAACAACCGCCCCGATCTGACACCGCTTTATAAAGCGAGTGGAATGGTAGGCAAGGTGCTTAAAAAGGGAGATATAGTAGTTTATGAATCAACCGTTTATCCTGGTGTAACTGAGGAAGAATGTGTGCCTGTTCTTGAAAAACATTCGGGGCTTAAATTTAACGTTGATTTCTTTGCCGGTTATTCGCCCGAACGCATAAATCCGGGAGATAAGGAGCACACCGTTGTTAATATTAAAAAAGTAACCTCCGGCTCAACCCCTGAAGTTGCAGAAATTATTGATCAGCTATACAAGTCGGTTATAACTGCGGGTACACATAAAGCATCATCTATCAAAGTTGCCGAGGCGGCTAAGGTAATTGAAAATTCGCAGCGCGATATTAACATTGCTTTTGTAAATGAGTTAGCCAAAATATTTAATAAACTAAATATCAATACTAACGATGTATTGGCAGCGGCTAGTACCAAATGGAATTTCTTAAATTTTAAACCAGGTTTGGTAGGCGGCCATTGTATTGGCGTCGATCCGTATTACCTGGCGCAGAAAGCCCAGGAAATGGGATACCATCCTGAAATTATACTAGCCGGGCGGCGCTTGAACGACGGGATGGGAAGCTATGTTGCAGATGAGATCATCAAGCTGATGGTGTTAAAAGGTATCCAGATGTCGGGAAGCAATGTGCTTATTTTAGGGTTTACATTTAAAGAAAACTGCCCTGATGTACGCAATACCAAGGTTATTGACATTGTAAGGAGGTTACAAAGCTTTAAAATAAATGTCACCGTACACGACCCATGGGCGAATGCCGAAACAGTAAAACACGAGTACGATATCATTTGCGAAAATGGCTCGGCTAAAAGCCGCCAGTACGATGGGATATTGCTGGCTGTGGCTCATGAGGTTTTCAGTACCTATGATCTGTCTCCGTTTAAAAAAGAGAATACAGTGGTCTATGATATAAAATCGCTTCTGCCTGATTTTGCAGTAGATGCCCGTTTGTAATTTTTTCTTTCTGCCCGATAGATCAGACAGAATAAGTGATCATACAGGTCAATAACAAATAAATGAGTTTAATTAAAAAAGCGGTAGCCGGGTTGGGGTGGACATTTACCCAGCAATTTAGTACCCAGTTTATCAGTTTTGTAGTTTCAATTATTCTCGCCCGGTTTTTAGGCCCTGCTGAATTTGGCCTCATTGGTATGCTTGGCATATTTATCGCCATTGGCAATACTTTAATGGATAGTGGCTTAACATCATCATTGATCAGAACCCCGGATGCCGATCAGAGAGACTACTCCACTGTATTTATGATCAATCTTATTGGCAGTGTAATTTTCTACCTGATATTATATTTTGCAGCGCCCCTTATAGCAAGTTTTTATAAACATGATATATTAACGGCCCTTATCCGGGTTTATGCACTAACGTTTATAATACAGGCATTTGTAGGCGTTCAAAGTACCAGGCTAACTAAAAAGTTAAATTTTAAAACACAATTGTTAATTCAAATTCCTTCGCTTTTGGGCGGAGGTATTTTAGGGATCACTTTAGCAAAATTAGGCTACGGTGCCTGGAGTTTGGTTTGGATGAGTTTATTTCAATCACTCATCTCAACAATTCTGCACTGGATATACGCAGGGTGGCGCCCAAATTTTATTTTAGATAAAAAGCTGTTTAAGTATCATTATGGCTTTGGTTATAAGGTTGCAATATCAAGCCTTGTACAAACGCTTTATACTAATATTTATGCATTAATAATCGGGCGGTACTTTTCTGCTGTGCAAGTGGGGCTTTATACACGCTCTTTGGGCTTAAGGCAATTACCAATTTCCAATCTTTCTACTGCTATTGGTAAGGTGTCTTTTCCCATGTTGTCTTCAATTAGTAATGAAGATGCCAGGTTAAAAGCTGCTTATAAAAGGTTAATGCAGCAACTGGTTTTTTGGATAACTCCATTTTTGATATTACTGGCTGTTATTGCCTCACCTTTTATCAGGATACTTTTAGGTGATAAATGGTTACCGGCGGTCCCGTATTTCCAGATCTTATGTATTGCAGGCATAGTATATCCATTAAGATTCAACCTGAATATTTTACAGGTTAAAGGCCGCAGCGATATATTAATGAAGCTTGAAATAGTGAAAAAAAGCTATGGAATAGCAGCTGTTATAGCAGCAATTCAGTTTGGCATATATGGTTTGCTGTATTGCCAGTTATTGCTTGATGTTTTGGAGTTTTTTGTAAACTCATTTTACTGCGGCAGAATGATAGGCTATTCGGTAAAAGAACAAGTTAAGGATTTTTCGCCAAGTATATCTTTGGCAGCAGTGGTGGGAGTGATCGCGTGGAGTTTGGATAAACGAGTCTTCCAGGTTTCTAATACCAACGATGTTATAAGAATACTGGCAGTATCATTATTATATATGACTGTATATTTAATATTCAGCTTTTTATTAAAGATACCTGCTTTATACGATTTTAAAAGGATTATAGATAAGGATATCAATTTTAAGCAAGCCGTACCCAACAGCTGATGTTTAAAATACACCAATTATAAACAAATACACCAATTATTTCACGCCTACATTAATCACATTAAATATGAATGATCATTACATCAAATCTTATCATGGGAATCAGGATTTATCTAAATTAAGCTTTTTGGTTACCGGCGGAGCTGGCTTTATTGGCTCAAACCTGGTTGAGTATTTATTAAAATTTGGTGCCGCAAAGGTTAGGGTGCTGGATAATTTCTCGACAGGGTTTATGCATAATATTGAACCGTTTTTGAATTATAGTAATTTTGAATTGATTGAAGGTGATATACGCGATAGGGTAACTTGTAATAAAGCGGTTAAGGGTATAGATTTTGTTTTACATGAAGCCGCTCTCGGATCGGTTCCAAGATCAGTTGCTGATCCGTTTACAACTAATGATGTTAATGTTACCGGTTTCCTTAACATGCTGTTAGCATCCCGGGATGCAAAAGTTAAGCGTGTGGTTTATGCAGCTTCATCCTCAACCTACGGCGATAGTGTTGAATTGCCAAAAGTTGAAGAGAAAATTGGCAAGCCGCTATCTCCTTATGCTGTAACAAAATATGTAAACGAATTATATGCAGGTGTTTTTGCTTCCTTATATGATATGGAACTGATAGGCCTGAGATACTTTAACGTTTTTGGCCAGCGACAAGCGCCTAATGGGCAATATGCAGCCGTAATCCCAAAGTTCATACAAACGTTAATCAATCATGATAGCCCCGTAATAAATGGCGACGGAGATATATCGCGCGATTTTACTTATATAGATAATGTGGTGCAAATGAATATTAAGTCGCTTTTTATACAAAACCCTGCTGCTATTAACCAGGTGTTTAATGTAGCCTATGGCGAACGGATAACCATAAACCAATTGGTGGGTTATTTAAAGAAGTTTCTTTCAAAAATGGATCCTGAAATAGCTGACATTGAAATAATTTATGGACCTAACCGCCCCGGGGACATCAAGCATTCGCTGGCATCAATTCAAAAAGGAAAGGAATTGTTAAACTATAACCCATCCTTTTCTGTAGAACACGGACTCGAAGATGCAGTAGAATGGTATGTAAGCCATGCAGTAAAATGTTAAATGGCATATTAATCATAAACAAACCATTATTACATTATAGTTATGCTTAGAAGAGTAGTAATTATTATACTGATGGCTATCTACTTGTACACATTAACTTTTAATGTGTACTTAAACAACTTTGTTATTGGGCTTGCTTTGTCCTTTGTTTTCATGAATAAAAGACCAGCCATTTTGTTTGGTTGGGAGTTTTTATTTTTGATATTGGGAAATCTCTTTTACTACGTGATTGGGCAATCCGACTTAAAAGCTTTTTTCCTTAATCTATCGGAAATTTTAACCTGCGGCTTATATTTTAATTTTTTTGTTGGGGAAAGCTATAATCGGTTTAAAGCATCAGTAGTACTATTTGTATTATTACTTTCTTTTTCTGTAGCATTAATGTTTGCTGATCGTTATTATCCCAATAGTGTGGATATTTATCGGGCTAAATTAATAGGAGGAGACATCGTACAATCGCCATCAGGCATATGTGGCAACATGTTTACATTCGGGTACCAGGTTGCAGCTGTTTCTACGCTTGCTTTCCTTTACGTATTGTTAACAAAAAAACATTTTCTAATAGTTTGGGGTGTTTTTATGTTGGGTACCATGTCAATTTTCTATGGTATGCAACGGTCCGCATTTATAGCATTTTCATTAGCTTCAGTTATTTGTGTTATAAAATATTATAAGGCCAAAGCAATTCCGGCAATAGCCGGCGCTGTTATAATCGGGGCACTCTTTTTTGTTTACAGTTCTCAAGGCAGTAATGATTCCCAGGGTAATATTTTAACAAAAAATACACAAAATGAGGAAAACGGAGAAGATAGATCCGGATTAATGATTGAAGATCTTAAGATATATTCAAACTACCCGCTGGGGTTGGTATTCTACAATTTGGAATGGAGTGATGTATCAAAAAATGACCCCGTATTTAGCGGTGGTTTAACATCACACAATGCATACCTGATGTTTTTTACATACCTGGGTCCTTTTTTGGGTATTATATTACTATTAGCTGTTTATAAAAATGTTTATCTGGCATTTAAGCAGGCGTTATCCGGCATTCATGACCGGCGAAATGCACTTTTTATAGCATTATGCTTTGCATTGTTTGCTGCCTCGATAAATGCATTGTTTCATAATGCATGGTTGCTGAATGCTAACGGGCCTACTATGTTTTTATATTTTGCGGTTGTACACTTTAGTAAAGTTTATTATAAAAACACGCAACCTGATAATTTATCAGGATTGAAAATACTGGCAGTGTGAAAAAGAAAGTATTTTTAGTAATTAGTTCATTGGGCCCAGGAGGGTCTGAACGGGTGTTTTGGCTATTATCTCAAGGGATAGACAAAAAAAGATACGATGTTTCGTTAGTTATTATTGATTCCTCTAAAAAATTTTTGTCGCGGGAAATTGCCGATGTTAATATTATTGATTTAAACACCACCAGGGCATCCCGGTCATTTATTAAATTGTATAAATTAATAAAAAGGGAAAAACCTTATGCCGTGTTTTGTACCAGTACGCATATTAATTTATTGGTAGCATGTGTAGCTGTTTTTGTACCTATCCCCAAAGTTATTGCACGTGAATCAAATATTTATTCTGAAATGTCGGAGTTTTCTACAAGGCGAGGCCGGATGTTTGGCTATGGCGTAAACTTATTATATAAGTGGTTTAATGTTATCGTATGCCAATCAGAGGAAATGGAAGAATCATTTTTGAAGAAATTTGAAATTAAACAAAAGCGGTTGGTTGTAATACCCAATCCCGTTCTATCTCCAAAAAATTATAACACAATTTTAGCAAGTACTGGTGTAGAAAGGTTATTAACGGTAGCCCGTCTTTCTCCCGAAAAATCACATTCACGTTTGTTGCAGATATTTTCAATGTTGCCTGAAAAGTACCAATTAACAATTGCCGGTGATGGTGAATGCAGGGATGATATCATTGCCCAGGTGAAAAAATTAAATTTAGAGCATAGGGTAAGCCTTATAGGCTTGATCAGCAATGTGAACGAAATAATTTCCAAACATGATCTGTTTCTCTTAACCTCTTTTACTGAGGGGTTTCCTAACGCAGCTTTAGAATCTTTGGCAATGGGGGTTCCGGTAATATCATTTAAAGTGGGAGGGATAACTTCAATGATCAAGCCTGGCTTTAATGGCTATGTTGTTGATCAGAATGATACAGAAGGCTTTGCCCAAAGAATAATCACAGCAGATTCAATAAGCTGGGATCGCAAAAAAATACGGGAAGACGCGTTAGTGCGCTTCTCATTACAGGCTGTTGCCGAGCAATACACCGAATTGATAAACTAAACATTTATTACAGCTATGTGTGGCATATACGGTACTACTATACCATATGATGACTTTTTGGTAAGGCAAAAATTACTCAGAGTAAATTTCAGAGGGCCTGATTATTCGGCCTTTGAGAGAGTAGGTCGTGTGATATTGGGCCATAACAGGCTTTCGATCATCGATCTGGATAGTCGCTCAAATCAGCCATTAACCTATAAACATCTAAAAATTGTTTTTAACGGCGAGATATATAATTATATAAAGTTAAAAGCCGATTTGATAAGAAAGGGCTTTGTGTTTCAGACAAATTCAGATACTGAGGTAATCTGCGCGGCTTATCTGGCATATGGCAATAAATGTGTGAACCATTTTAATGGGATGTTTGCCTTTGTAATTTATGATACAAAAGATGAAACGCTCTTTGGCGCACGCGACAGGCTGGGAAAGAAACCGTTTTATTATTATTTACAGGAAGAAGGTTTTGAGTTTGCCAGCCAGCCTTCGCAAATTAAAATAGGTAATCACTTACAGGTTAATCAACAGGCTATAGCATCATATTTAAACTGGAATTATGTGCCGGACGAGTTGTGTATTTATGAAGGTATTAAAAAATTAAAAGCAGGTCATTGTTTTCTGTACGAAATAGAGTCCGCAACGCTCAAGGTGGAACGTTATTGGGACGTTGATTTCTTTTGGGAAAACAAGTTTAAAGGCGACTACAATGAGGCAAAAGAAGAATTAAACGCCATTTTAAATGATAGTGTTAAAATTCGTTTAAATGCCGATGTGCCTGTCGGGATTTTTTTATCCGGGGGGATCGATTCCTCATTGGTTGCCGGTATAGCGGCAGGGATGGGCCAGCATGTGCAAACTTTTAATATCAGCTTTAACGAAAAACAGTTTGATGAAAGCAATTATGCAACTGCGGTCGCCAATCATTTTCAAACCGATCATCATACCATAGAGTGCAGTTACCAAAGCGGGATAGATTTGATAGATAATTATAACTATTATTTTGATGAACCCTTTGCCGATCCGAGTGCTATCCCTTTAATGCTGATGGCCAAATACACCAAGCCATTTGTAACAGTAGTTTTAAGTGGTGATGGTGGCGACGAAAGCTTTTTGGGGTATAACAGGTATCACCAGTTAAATAAGGTTGCTGCTCTTTATAATCAGCCAGCTGTAATCAGGAAGTCTATTAGTTGGTTATTGAACTTATCTCCTAATTACAGACACAAGCTTATTGCTATGGGGCTGAGGCAACGCAACATTACTGCGCTGTATGTGAAAATGGCAAGTAGTATGGATAAAACCTGGTTAGCTAATAATAATTGTGCTGATAGAAAATCCAATGAGTTTATTTTAAATCATAAGTTGAAACCGTTGATGGAAAAAATATCTGATTATGATATTAAAACCTATCTGAACGATGATATCAATACCAAGGTCGACAGGGCAACAATGGCCTATGCCCTGGAAGCGCGGGCACCCTTAATGGACTACAGAGTGGTTGAATTTGCCAATAGCCTGCCAACAAAATTTAAGCTGAATAAGACATTAGGCGGCAAAAGCATTTTAAAGGATATCCTGTATCAAAAAATCCCTGCTCAAATGTTTGATCGCCCTAAAGCTGGTTTTACTGTACCCATTAAAAATTGGTTTAAAGCAGAGTTGAAAGAGTATGTTTTAGATAATTTAAACGGCGATACATTAAAGGATATCCCTGGGATACATATTGAGAATACAAAAAAGATGATAGAGGCACATATGGCAGGCAAGGTTAATTATGCCAGCCAGATCTGGTCATTGCTGATCCTGAATCAGTGGTTAACAGCAAATAAAAGGATTCACCTGGTTGAAGCATAATACATTTTGGCAACCACACTTAATAAGCTGATTGATACAGTATTTTGTTCGGATAAATGGAATATTGGATATGTTAACCAAACACCGGATAATCTGATTGAAACTCAAAAGATCAATAACACCAATGTTGCCTGGCTAAAGGAAAGCAGTGCCGATTATGCAGCAGATCCCTTTGTGTTGGTTAGGAATAAAACTGTATTGATATTTTATGAAAATTTAAGAAAGCTATTTGAAAAGGGAACAATAAACCTGATAAAGGATTTTGATGTTTCCGATACAAAAAAGGTGAAGGGTATTACTCCGGAAAAGATCCATTTATCGTACCCATACATATTTAAAGAAGATAATAAAACATACTGTATCCCCGAAACTGCTGCTGCGTCCGAAATTTCATTATATGAAGTGGCATTTGAACCGGAAGTAGTTTTTAAGAAAAACAGGACGTTAGTCGCGGGGCAGCCATTTGTTGATAGTTCAATTGTTAAACACAATGATAAGTACTGGTTGTTTACCAGTGTCAAGAAAAAGCCAGGACAGTTTTTTATATATCATGCAGACGCACTTGACGGTGAATTTCATCCTCATAAACTAAACCCGGTTATAACTGATAAAAAAAGTTACAGGAACGCGGGGATGATATTTAGTGTGGACAACCAATTATACAGGCCAACACAAAACCTGGAGAAAAAATACGGTGGCTCGATAATGATAAATCACATTATTGAACTAACAGAAACTGAGTTTTCAAGCGAAAGTAAATTTGAAATTTTACCCTTCGGCCCTTATCATGAAGGTATTCATAATATCAGTTTAAGTGATAATTTGATTGTTTTTGACGGCAAACGACGCTATTTTTCTTTGGGCGTACCATTCAAAAAAGCACTTCGCCGATTGATATATTATACCGAAAAGGCTGTACCATCTACAAAGGCTTAATTCTACAATTCACAATTAAAATCTGTATAAATTATGAAGATATTAATTACCGGCTGCGCGGGATTTGTTGGTTTTCATTTAACCCAATATTTACTAAATCAGGATCATATTATAACTGGAGTCGACAACCTGAATGATTATTACGATGTTAATCTGAAATACAGCAGGCTGGCTGAACTGGGTATTTATAAGGAAAACATAATTAATAATGTTTGTTTATTAAATCCCAAACACAATAACCTGCATTTTTTTAAGGCTGATTTAAATGATCATAAATATCTTAACGATATATTTTATAATGGCCGTTTCGATATGGTTTGCAATCTGGCAGCCCAGGCCGGTGTTAGGTATAGCCTAACCAATCCACAAATTTATATAGATAGCAACATTCAGGGTTTTTTTAATGTATTGGAGTGTTGCAGGGTTCATAATGTAAAAAAAGTGGTGTATGCCAGTTCTTCAAGCGTTTATGGCTTAAATAAGGAAAAACCATTTTCAACCACACATAAGGCTGATAATCCGGCATCATTATATGCAGCAACTAAACGGTGCAACGAGTTAATGGCGCATACCTATAGCCACTTATTTAAAATTGAAACAATAGGGTTACGTTTCTTCACCGTGTATGGGCCCTGGGGGCGGCCCGATATGGCTTTATACAGTTTTACAAAAAATATTTTGGCAAACAAGCCCATACAAGTTTATAATAACGGAAAGATGAAGCGCGACTTTACCTACGTTGATGACATAGTTGAAGGCATGGTGCGGGTAATTAATAAGGCAAACCAAAATGAAACACATTTTTGCGATGCTGAAAACCCTTGTAAAGTGATAAATATAGGGCACGGCAATCCAGTGCCATTGATTGATTTTATTACTGAGATTGAAAAGAATGTTGGTATAAAAGCTAAAAAAGAATATTTACCAATGCAGGATGGGGATGTAGAAGAAACCTGGGCTGATGTAAATGAACTTAAAAACGAATATCAATACCAGCCCGTAATAGGAATTGCTGAAGGGGTAAGGCGTTTTGTGAAATGGTACCGGTATTACAATCACCAGGAACTGATTTCGGTAATCAAAAAATCTATTTAATTTTTTCACATGGTACCGGTTAGTGAGTGGGTGTTTGTTTCAGCAACGGATAGTGCAGGCGGTGCCGAGCAGTGTCTACAGCTATTAGCCGAAGCATCAAACGGACAATTAATCATCTTAAAAAGAGCCAGTTCAAATAAATTAAAATTATCACATAGTTTAAATGTCAATTATTTAAGCAATGGATCTTTGTTGTTGGGCATTTTTTTATTGCCCATGGCATTGTTTAAATACCGAACCAATTATAAAATTATTAGTTCTAATGCCTATGTAAACGCATTTATCGGTTTGTTAAAAAGGGTAGGATACTTAAGATCAGTTGTAATAGTGCGAGAATCAACACAAATTTTTACGCGATTTACCGGGACAAAAAAGACCAGTTATTCATTAGCATATTTTTTAGGCTACCCAAGTGTAGATATGGTGATTTGCCAGACCGACCAGATGAGGGAGCAATTAATAGAGGCTAAAAGTTTTTTAGATCCAAATAAAATAATTTGTATCCCTAATCCAATTTCTCTTAAACTCATTAAACACCAGTTGATGAAAAACGAGATTATAGATCATGGTAAATTTATTTGTGCTGCAGGCAGGCTTATTCGTTTAAAAGGGTTTCACCTTTTAATAAGAGCTTTTAAAAACATATCCGAGAACTTTCCAGATCTAAAGCTTATTATACTGGGTGATGGCCCCGAGCATAAAGCCCTAACATCATTAATAAAAGAATTAAAGCTTGAAAATTGGGTTTTTTTAAAAGGGTTTGTAAATAACCCGTACAGCTATTTTAAAAAGGCGGAGTGCTGTGTTGTTTCGTCAATACAGGAAGGGTTTCCCAACGTTTTATTACAAATGCTATCTACCAATGAGTCTGTTTTATCAACGGAATGTGCGGGCGGTATTTCGGATATACCCGGTTTGGTTACAGTAAAAGTTGATAGCGTATCAGAACTGCAGTCAGGGTTACAACATTTGTTAAAAATGGATACATCATCAAACCGGGAAAAATTTGATGCGTATCTGGCTAACAGAACCCCCGCTGCTTTTTTAAGTACCATTATAAATTATGTGAATAACGGATACACCTATGAAACGATATAAAACATTAATTATCCTTTTTTTATGCGTAATAAGCACCCATTGGGCCAACGCTGAAAAAATGGCAGCAAATCCCGGGCCCGGAGCCCGGAATATGCCCTTTAGCATCGAAAACATATTGCCTTTGAAATATGTTAAGGACGGATCTTTTGATTATACAAATTATGTACAACAGGCAATAAACACGTATAACAATATAACCTTCCCGGGATTTCCTATTCTAATAAATGAAAAGGGATTAATGTTGAAGGCTAATTCGAGGATAACATTTATGCCGGGCTCTAAGCTTATACTTAAACCCACCTCAAAAAGCAACTATTCTATTCTGCAAATGCGCAATGTTAGTAATGTGATTTTAATAAACCCCGTAATTATTGGCGACAGAGATTTACATCAGGGAACTGAAGGTGAATGGGGTATGGGAATAAGCATATACTCATCATCAAATATTACTATTACCGGCGGTAATATTACAAATTGCTGGGGCGATGGGATTTATATCAGCAGAACTAAAAATGATTACTCATCTACCATGATACATATCAGTAATACATCTTTAAACTATAACCGGAGAGATGGGATATCCGTGATCAGTGTTAACGGGCTATTAATTGATTCTGTTTACAGTGCCAATTGTAACGGTACATTACCCATGAGTGGAATAAACTTTGAACCCGAAAGCAGTAGAGATGACCTGGAAAACATTGAGATCAGAAATGTAAGAACGGAGAATAACCCGGGTAATGGCATACAGATCGGTTTTAATAAGTTATACGGGGGGGATAATAAAAATATAGATATTAAAGTAATTAACCATACCGATAAAGGATCAAATATTGGTTTTAAGATATCTGATAATGTATCCAGGAGGGTTGGTAATGAATCTATAATCGGAACAGTACTTGTTCAAGAGCCGGATTGGGAAAACAACGCCCTGTCGCCCATGCAAACCAGTATTTATGACAAACAGCTTAAGTTAAGGATCTATTCGCCGGTGATAGAAAAAACTGCCGGAAAGAAATTAAAGCAGGGCCAGATTAAGAACATATTGAAGAGTAAGGCGTGTATTAATAAAGAGGCTGATTGCACCTTATATTTTAAATAGATAAAATTAAAATGTTATGAAAAAGGATTCAATGTTATTGATAATGACTCCTAATATAAGCCTCGAGATTTGGAACAATAATGGGCAGTTGAGCCGTGAACTGAGTTTTTATAATGAATTATGCGCCGCCGCCTGTTTAAAGCTTATAATTTATAGCTATGGAAGAAACGACAAAGTTTATGTTGCAGATAATGATTCAATAACAGTTTTGCAAATGCCTAACTGGATCCCGCAGAATATTCCCTTTAGGGTGCAAAACCTGTTGTACAATATTTTTTCGCTGGTAGATTTCAGGAATTATTTTAACCGTGTAGCATTTGCCAAAACAAACCAATACAGGTCGGCTAAATTTGGTGTATTGCTCAAAATATTTTTTGGCATACCGTTGATCATTCGTATGGGATTTTACCATTCTCATATAAAGCCGGTCAGTTATTGGAAAAGATTAGCAGAGTGGTTTCATTTTCATTTTTGCGATAAGGTTATCGTAACATCTGCCGAGGCTGCCGGATACATCGCCAATACCTACAGTGTTAATGCTGATAAAATATTTTACATATGTAACTCTATAAACCTCGACGTTTTTAAGCCATGCGAAGTACCGAAAAAATATGACCTGATATATGTAGGCAGGCTTGAAAGTATAAAAAACATTGAGTTATTAATAGACTCGATTGAGGGATTGGATATTAATGTTTTACTAATAGGTGATGGCTCATTAAAAAATTTAGTTACTGATGCTATGAACCGCAATCCTCAATTTTATTGGTTGCCTAAAGTCGATAATTTTAAACTGGCAAACTACTATAATCAAGCCAGGGCTTTTATCATACAATCGAAATATGAAGGGAATCCCAAAAGTTTACTCGAAGCTATGGCATGCGGCCTGCCATGTATCGGCACAAATGTTCCCGGCATCAGAGATTGCATTAAGAATAACTTCAATGGCATTTTAGTTAACAAAGATGAAACTGAGATCCGCCAGGCAATTATTGGCCTTTTATATGATGAGTCAAGAGCCCGGCAACTTGGATTAAATGCCGCTAATTGGGCTCGCGCTAATTGCAATATGCAATCAAATATTGAAAAAGAAGTATCTATTTATAAACGATTTAATCCTGCCCAGGAATTAGTAAAAACTTAAAAAAGATGCTGATAACCGTTTTAATGTCTGTATACAACGCGAAGTCGTACTTAGCAGATTCAATTGAATCAATATTGAATCAAACCTATCGTGATTTTGAGTTTATTATTGTTGATGATGGCTCGACCGATGGTTCGGGGGCTATTATTCAGAAATATGCGGCATGCGACAGCCGGATAGTTTATGTGAAAAACCGCGCAAATATAGGGCTTGCCAAATCGCTGAATAAAGGTATCAAGCTGGCAAAAGGCAAATTTATTGCCCGCCAGGATGCTGACGATCTTTCAGCAACTGATAGGCTCGAAATACAGGCAGACTACGCTTTGGCCAACAATTATGTAGACCTTATAGGCTCAAACTGTTTTGTAATTGATATTTTGGGAGATCCTGTTTGTGAAGTTGATACTTACGCTAAAATAAAGGATCATCAAACTACGTTGCTTAATAAACTGGCCATCTTTCCGCACGGAAGCGCCTTTATAAAAAAAGCCAAGCTGTTGGAAGTAGGCTTATACGACGAACGATTCTTTTACTCACAGGATGGCGAGTTATGGCTCCGGTTTATTAAAGCCAACGCACGGATCCACGTTATAAACAGGCCCTTATATTTTTATCGCACATTACCTGTTGCCAGTACTAAAAAGAAAAGCGCGCAGCAACAGTATAATGAGGTAAAGCGAATGATTTATAAGGACAAATGCGATAGATCAACCATTAATGACAAGTTGAACAATATAAAGCTTCAAATATTGGATAAAAGGAATAGTACAATTATTCCCAATTATATGGCCGATTATTGGAAGGGCTTAGCCAATACTATCTATTTTAATAAGCCCATTAACAATGTAAGCCCTTATCAGTATTTGTATAAAGCAAGCAAAGAACAGCAACCCTTTTATAAATACTTACAGTATTTAAAGTTGGGTATATTGTATGCTGTGCCTCCGCAATTTTTAAAAATGCTTCATCAACCAAAATCGAATGTTTAAGCTTTTAAGAATAACCACTGTGCCGGTAACACTTACCGTATTACTAAAAAGCCAGTTGAAGTTTATTAATGATCATTTTGAAGTTGTTGCAGTATCATCAGGCGGCGAGGCATTAGATGAACTGAAAAACGAAATTGGCGTTAAGGTTAAAGCGGTGGAAATGACACGCCGCATAACCCCTTTACATGATCTATTGGCGCTGATCGGCCTAATTAAAACTATTCGGGCAGAAAAACCACTTATTGTACACACCCATACGCCCAAAGCAGGATTGTTGGGAATGTTAGCCGCTAAAATTGCCGGGGTACCTGTAAGGTTACATACCGTTGCCGGTTTGCCATTGTTGGAACGGACTGGATTGCAACGCAGAGTTTTAAATTTTGTTGAAAGTTTAACTTACCGCTGCGCCACCAGGGTATATCCAAACTCCAAACAAATGATGGAGATTATATTGGAGAATAACTTTTGCAATCCTGATAAAATTAAAATGATAGGCAAAGGGAGTTCAAATGGGATTGATACCAGCCATTTTGATCCGGCTATGTTTGATGATGAATACCGGAAAAGTCATCGCCAAAGCATGGAGTTAAAGGATGAGGACTTTGTGTTCTGTTTCATCGGCCGTGTAGTGGCTGATAAAGGCATACACGAGTTGGTTACTGCATTCATAAACATCTATCAAAAAAATGAAAAGGCTAAACTTGTTATTGTTGGGCCTTTTGAGCAGGAGTTGGATCCCATTGACCCGCTAATCAATAAAGAGATCACCAGTCATCCAGGCATCCGGTGGGTAGATTTTAAAAAAGACATCAGGCCTTACTTAGCTATGAGCGATGTGTTTACCTTTCCAAGTTATCGCGAAGGATTTCCAAATGTAGTTATGCAGGCGGGAGCAATGGGTTTGCCTGCTATAGTGAGTGATATTAATGGCTGTAATGAAATAGTAAAAAATGGCATTAATGGCTTGATAGTCCCTGCCAAGAGTACTGAAAAATTACAATCGGCAATGGAAGCTTTCTTGTATGATCAGGAGATGCTTGAGTTGATGAAAGTTAACTGCAGAGAAGTAATTACCGCCAGATATGAAAGCAGTTTCGTGATGAATGAACTGTTAAAAGAATATAATAGTCAGGTACAAAATTATTTCTCCAGGGGCGAAGTTTATTTGAACAAGAGATATGTATAAACACTTTATCAAAAGGGCGATAGATATAGTTATTTCTTTAGTCTTACTGATTGTATTTATACCAGTTATCGCTTTTATTTTTATCTGTCTTCTTATAGTAAACCATGGAACTCCATTTTTTTTGCAGAAGCGAATCGGGAAAAATGAGATGCCTTTTACCCTGATGAAATTTAAGACACTGGCAGATAAAGTTGACGAGAATGGTGTATTACTTCCGGATCATCTGCGGTCAACAAAAATGGGCAGGTTATTACGCAAGTCATCATTAGATGAGTTGCCTCAGTTGATAAACGTGCTTTTTGGCGATATGAGTTTGATCGGTCCAAGGCCATTATTAATCAAATACTTACCATATTATACACCTACAGAAAGAATACGGCATCATTTAAAACCGGGCCTTTCGGGCCTTGCGCAAATAAGCGGGAGAAATGAGTTACAGTGGTGCAGGCGTTTGGCTCTGGATGTTTATTATGTTAAACATGTTTCACTTAAACTGGATGCCATGATATTTTTTAAAACGATTGGTAAAATTTTAACTGCTAAAGACGTGATACTAGATAAGCCTTATACAATTGCAGACCTTGACGACGAAAGGAGGGGAAGATGACTATAAACATTGAACTTAATGAACTGTATTACACAGATACCGCGGTGTTTTTTAAAATACTTGAATTATTAAGAAATAGCTATGATCCGGAGCTTACTCAATATTTAATTTATAGTGATGATAACTATCTGAATTATTTAAAGAAAATATCATTAGATAAACGAAACAACTGGATATTCTATTTCCTGGAAGGTGAAACCGGCAGATTTATCGGGTTTACGATTTTTAAAAAAATAAACGGAAATGTATTTCTTAATCAACTGGTGCTTGACAAAGAATTTCAAAAAAAGGGATTAGGGAAAGAACTGTTCCTTTTATCATTACAAAGGCTGGAGAGTTCACATCCGAAAGGCTATTTTAAATATCTTGAATTAGAGGCCTTTGCAAGCAATTTATATATTAACCGATTTTACCGGGAACTTGAAATGGATTTCTGCGGAACTAAAAACTGGTACCGTTTAGCAGTGCCTGACTTTAATAGAACTGTGGATTACCATTATCAGGAATACTATGATTTAATTAGTGATGAGCATAATTTCTCTCAACTAATTCATAATGAATTACCAATAGGAACTTTTATAAACAACAAATATTTAAGGTTGAATACAGAAAAATTTAGCCTGTCTGCTCTTAAAAAAATTTCGCCATCCGGTATCTGCATTACCACACGATCTGAACTGGATATGCCAATTATGGATAAAAGTATTGCTTACCGGTCACCACTTTCTCGCATTCTGTATAATTTAACATAAAATATTATGCCTCATAAAATTATAACACTTTCTCAAAAAGAGGAATGGCTTGCATGTGTAAACAACTGTTTTACATATGATTTTTATCATACGTGGCTATATCATTCAATCGATCCCGGTGGCGAAGCGATGTTATATGTCTATTCGGAGGATGATGTATTTGTAGCTTTTCCGCTTATTAAAAGGGATATACCCAATAGCCGATATTATGATTTTACATCAGTTTACGGGTATGCGGGCCCTATTTCAAATGTGAAATTTAACACGCTGACTGAATCTTTTTTAACCAACCTTAAAAAAAGTTTGCTTGGCTATATGAAACAAGAAAACATAATTTGTTTATTTTCCAGGTTACATCCACTTATTGATCAATCGGCTGTTACCGAAAAGTTTGGTGGAAAAATTGCCAATGGAAAAACTGTATTTATACCGCTCGATAAAACTATTGAAAGTCAGCGATTAGGATACCGGAACAATCATCTCAGAGATATTAATTCACTCCGGGCTAAAAATATATCATTTAAAGAAGCACTGACTGATGATGACATTGAACAATTTGTTATTATATACACAGAAAATATGAAGAGGATAAATGCCTCCGACGAATATTTTTTTAATCATGAGTATTTTAAACAATTAGTGCATTCTAATGAGTTTACGGGCCAGATCTTGTTATTATATCTTGATGAGACACCTATTGCCGGATGTGTATTTATTTATACGAACGAGATTATTCAGGTGCATTTGATAGCCACTAAAACAGAATTTCTTCACTTATCTCCAACAAAAGTTTTAATTGATGAAGTAAGCTATATAGGTAGGGCAAGAGGGATGAGATACTTACACCTGGGCGGTGGGGTTGGTGGCAAAAATGACCCCTTGTTTTATTGGAAGGCCGGTTTTTCGCCCTGTTATTTGATTTTCGAAACATGGAGGATCGTAAATGACCTGGTTACGTACAATCAACTTTGCTATGATCATTTAGAAGTAGTTGATTATGCTGACGATAAAAATGATTATTTCCCTTTATACAGAAAAGCCCTCGTGTAGCAGCCCTGTGATCTAATTAACCTGTAAATCAATTTAATATATATGTCATTATAATTTTTATAACGATGAACAAGAGAATTTGGTTGTCAAGCCCTCATATGGGCGGCACCGAAATACTGTATGTTAAAAATGCTTTTGATACTAACTGGGTAGCCCCTCTTGGCCCAAACGTTGATCAATTTGAATTGGAATTGGAAAACTATCTTGGTGAGAAGTGTAAGGTAACTGCATTAAATTCAGGTACATCAGCGTTGCATATGAGTTTAATTCTCTTAGGGATTAAAAAAGGTGATGAAGTTCTTTGCCAAACGTTAACTTTCGCTGCTACTGTAAATCCTATTATATACCAGGGGGCAACGCCAATTTTTATTGACAGTGAAATGGATACCTGGAATATTTCGCCTGATATTTTGGAAAAAGCAATAAAAGACAGGATCAAAAAAGGCAATTTACCCAAAGCAATTATCATCGTTCATCTATATGGCATGCCTGCGCAAATGGATAAACTGATGCACATCAGTAAAAAGTATAAAATACCATTAATAGAAGACGCTGCCGAAGCACTTGGATCAAAATACAAAAATAGAAAGCTGGGCACATTTGGCGATTTTGGAATAATATCCTTTAACGGTAATAAGATCATCACAACTTCTGGGGGCGGGGCTATTGTTTCGGGAAACGCGGCATTGATTGCCAAAGCAAAATTTTTGGCAAGCCAGGCCAAAGAACCGGCGCCATATTTTCATCATACGGAGATTGGCTACAATTATAGAATGAGTAATATATGTGCCGGAATAGGTAGGGGGCAGATGGAGGTATTATCGTTGCGGGTTTTCCAACGCAGGAGAAACTTTCTTTACTATAAAAGGCTGCTGAACGGTTTCATTAATATAAAGTTTCAGGATGAGCCCGATATCGATTACATGTCAAACCGATGGTTAACAGCGATTATGATCAATGACGATCATATCAAAAAAGAAGATCTACGGTTGTACCTGGAGAAGCAAAATATTGAAGCCCGGCATGTTTGGAAGCCTATGCACTTACAGCCGGTATTCGCCAGTTATCCATTTTACGGAGATGGGACTAGTGAAAATATTTTTAATAAGGGACTGTGTTTGCCATCGGGTTCAAACTTAAATAACCTTCAGCTAAACAGGGTTATTAAAGAAATTACAAAAGCAATAGAGTTAATTTTAATTGCATAATAACTAACAAGTTTATGAGCTGGAGGATATTAAGGAAGAGAGCTTTTTCAAAATGGCTTATTTTTTTAATCGATCAAACAATAGTTTGCTGGGCATTATCATTGTCTTTATTTATTGTTCTTGATTTTAGGTTTTCTCATATTCTGAGGGGGTATTTCTTTGTGTATTTTGGTATATACCTTTTAATTACTTCGGTGGTATTTATTAAGATGCGTATCCCCAACGGCATTATCCGTTACTCAAACATCGAGGATATCTATCGTATATTTTTTGCTGTTTTGCTGAGTAGCATTATATACTGGGGGTTAATTCAATTTTGGGTTACTCCGTATCTGCACGGCGAGTGGCATCGGTTTAATTTAGCGGTTATTTTAAATTTCTTTATATCCAGTTCATTATTAATTGTACTCAGGATCTACGTAAAATATTTTTATTCCGTACTTAAATCAATACCTAATAAAAATAAGGAAGTGATAGTAATTTACGGTACATCTGAATTTTCTATTATCCTTAAAGAGGCGCTTGAGATCCAACAAGAAAAAAGATTTGATGTATTTGGTTTTATTGATGATGGGAATGATAAAACCGGCAAGTATATTCAAAGAAAGAAAGTGTATCATACTAATTTTTTGCCATTATTAAATTCAAAATATAATGTGGCTACAATGTTGGTGACAAACGATTTTATAAATGATAATGATAAAAGAGTTTTGTTGGAAAAATGTATGGAAGCCAAAATAAAGGTTTCTATTTTACCGCCATCTGAACAATGGCTGTATGGTAAGTTGTGTTTGAACCAGCTGAGGGATTTGAATATCAATGATTTACTGCAAAGGGAGCCGATAGTTTTGACTAAAACGGCTGTTAAAGAAATAGTAACCGGTAAACGGATATTGATAACAGGTGCGGCCGGATCTATAGGCTCCGAAATAGTTCGGCAACTAACTAATTATGATCCAGCATTAATTGTAATATGCGACCAGGCAGAATCGCCCCTGCATGATCTGCAATTGGAACTTTGCGATGCATTTAAGAATGCGAATGTGGTTGTTTATGTTGCTAACGTGCAAAGCAGATCGCGAATGCGTAATTTATTTAATTTGTATTTGCCGCAAATAGTTTTTCATGCCGCAGCCTATAAGCATGTGCCAATGATGGAAAATAATCCAATTGAAGCGGTAAGAACCAATGTGTTCGGTACAAAAAACGTCGCGGATATTTCCCAGGAATTTAAGGTTGAAAAGTTTATTATGATTTCTACCGATAAGGCCGTAAACCCGACAAATGTAATGGGGGCATCAAAGCGTATCGCTGAAATTTATATTCAATCATTGAAAGATAAGCAGGTTTTAAAAAAAGGTTTAAATGCTGCTTCCGGTACAATGTTTATAACCACGCGTTTTGGCAATGTGCTCGGTTCAAACGGATCTGTTATTCCACGGTTTAAAGCTCAAATTGATAAAGGTGGGCCGGTAACAGTTACGCATCCCGATATAACCCGGTATTTTATGACTATTCCGGAAGCAGTAGAATTGGTTTTGGATGCAGCCGCTATGGGAGAAGGGGGTGAAATATTTGTTTTTGATATGGGAAAGCCTATAAAAATTATCGACCTGGCATTAAATATGATACGTTTGGCTGGTCTTGAACCTTATAAGGATATTGATATTGTTTATTCAGGCTTGCGCCCCGGCGAAAAATTATATGAAGAATTACTTTCAAATGAGGAGTTGACAATGCCCACTCACCATGAGAAAATTAGGATAGCGAAAATCAGGGCTTACCCGTATTTAGTTATTGAACGAATGATGAATGAACTATGGCATTATAAGGCTATTGGCGACGACGAAAAGTTAGTAACTATCATGAAATTAATGATCCCGGAATTCAGAAGTAATAATTCAGTTTACGAAAAACTAGATAACTTAATTAATATTTAATTATTTTTTTCTCTATACTTAAAAAATATGAAATTTGTATTTTTTAGCCTCAAATAATAGTTTTTATCCAATATTGTTTGATATATTTATATAAGTGAAAAACACTTCACCACTATAAACCCAATGTCTCAATTTTATTGCTGCAGAAAGATATGTAACATTTTAAACTTTGTTAATATGGCTCTACATTCAGGAGAAATTGTTGAACTTGCTATTCGCCGTCAAGGCATAAGTATTAGCGAATTATCGAGAAGAATGCACGTAAACCGACGTTCAATTTACAACTGGTTTCGGCAAAAAACACTTAGAATTGAAACTATCTGTGAGATCGGCTATATTATAGGATACGATTTCTCTAACGAGTTTCCAAAAGAATTTGCCCCCCATGGCTTTGCCATTATGGAAGATCTTGTCCAGTCGGGCCGTAGAAATGGAGAAGATGGAAGCAATTCGGTGCATTTTTGGATGGCAAAATACATTACCTTGCTTGAAAAATATAACGACCTGTTGCAATCCAAAGAACCACATGGTGAGAATGAAGATTTATTTTTAATGGATGACCGAATTGCCGGTTGATCTGCCTATTAGCCGGAAAAGATATTTTTTTAGTATTATGTGTTTGTTTTACAAATACATAATATTTAATATTTCCTTTGTGTTTTGTAAAGGTTATATTTATATTATTTAGCCGTTCCTCCCCTCAACTCTTAACATTGATCTTATTGTAATGAAGATGCTGGTAATAGCTGCGTATATGCCTGTATGTGCTGTTATGCACCTTTTTTAAGGTGAATGTTAAAATTATTAACATTTTTTCATCTTGTTTTATTTTGCCGGCTTACAGTTATAGCAGTTTACAGGTTGCTGTAACTTAACAATTGTGCAGCGCTGCAGGTGCCATATAACCCTAATTATGGCATATTATTCATAAAATAATATAATACCAGTGTCTTTTTAAATGAGACGAAAAAGTTTGCTCCCTAATTACTAGGCGGGTTATATACCCCCGCAATAATGTTATCAGTAATTTTTTAAACTTTTATAAATATGTGTGGAATAGTTGGTTACATTGGATTTAGAGATGCGTTCTCTGTCCTTATTAAGGGCCTGCATCGTTTAGAGTATCGTGGATACGATAGTGCAGGCATCGCCGTTATTGAAGACGGAATTGTGGGCTTTAAAAAAAGCGGTAAAGTTAGCGACCTGGAAAAAGTGTGTGAACAGCATACTTTTAGATCCCGAATTGGGATAGGGCACACGCGCTGGGCTACCCATGGTGCCCCAATTGACTGTAATTCACATCCTCATTATTCAGAAAATGGGAAACTCGCAATTGTTCATAATGGCATTATAGAAAATTATCATAGTATTAAAGAGGCTTTATTATTAAAAGGGCATACTTTTTCAAGTGATACGGATACAGAAGTACTCATTCATTTAATTGATGAGATAAAAACCAAAACTAATCTTGATTTACAGGATGCAGTAAGAGCAGCTTTAAGAAAAGTAGTAGGTGCATACGCTATACTAGTGTTAGATGAGGATAACCCGGGACGGTTGATAGCTGCCAGAAAGGGGAGCCCTTTAGTAATTGGTGTAGGTAATAACGAGTATTTTGTAGCATCGGACGCAACACCTATAGCGGAATATACAAGGAATATTATATACCTGAATGACAACGATGTAGCATGTGTTAACTACGACGGGCTTTCTATTGTAAATCTAAATAATATTGTACAGGTGCCTTTTATTCATGAGTTAGAACTGCAAATTGATTTGCTGGAGAAGGGGGGCTACCCGCATTTCATGTTAAAAGAAATTTTTGAACAGCCACGTTCAATACGCGATTGTATGAGAGGCAGATTGTATCCTGATGAAGGGCGCATCGCGTTAGGCGGCATAAAGGCATATGAAGATTTTCTCAAAAAAATTAAGCGTGTAATTATAGTATCATGCGGATCGTCCTGGCATGCAGGTTTAGTGGGTGAGTATTTAATTGAAAAATATGCAAGAGTATCGGTTGAAGTTGAGTATGCCTCTGAATTCAGGTACAGGCACCCGGTTCTTTATCCGGATGATCTTGTAATTGCGATTTCTCAATCAGGAGAAACTGCAGATACATTGGCAGCAATTGAGTTAGCTAAAAAAAGCGGAGCAACCGTTTTCGGAATTTGTAATGTGGTTGGGTCGTCTATTGCAAGAAATACGGATGCCGGAATATATACCCATGCCGGACCCGAAATTGGTGTTGCCTCTACAAAGGCATTTACGGCACAGGTAACCATCATAACGGTGTTTGCTTTTTATATGGCGCAGTTAAAACAAACAATCTCTAAAAACCAGTTGAAGGATCATTTGGCTGAACTTAATTTGTTACCTGAATTGGTTGAATTGTGCCTGCACTGTGATGCTAAAGTCAAGAAAATCGCTGAAAAAATTAAAGACTCAAACAATTGCATTTTTTTAGGCAGAGGAAGCGCTTTCCCCGTTGCGCTTGAAGGGGCTCTTAAATTAAAAGAAATTTCATATATCCATGCTGAAGGTTATCCGGCTGCGGAAATGAAACACGGTCCAATAGCGCTAATTGATGAAGATATGCCGGTTGTGTTTATAGCAACCAACCATTCATCCTATGAAAAAGTTATAAGTAATATTCAGGAAGTAAAGGCAAGGAAGGGAATTGTAATTGCAATTGTATCTGAATCAGATACACAAGTCAAGAAAATTGCTGATTATATAATTGAAATACCCGAAATCAGCGAGTTTCTTGTTCCTACGCTGGCCAGCATCCCGCTGCAATTACTGGCATATCATATTGCGGTATCCCGTGGCTGTAATGTTGATCAGCCCCGTAATCTCGCAAAGTCAGTAACTGTAGAATAATTAAAAGAAACTCACATACAAATACCATTAAAAATGAAAACTACTTTACACAGGCAAATATCTGTTATTGCCGACATCTGGTTGCAACACAAGTATAAAATTGAAGCGCTAATATCTATTGGTGGTATTATATTATTGATTTACTTAGCAATGACTTAAAATATTAATAAAAATAGCGGGCAGGCAGTTGAAATTTAAATTGCAGATTATACGATAAAACCAGTTGGCTTTCCATTTTATAATCCATGTCACCAGCCAATACATCTTGCATAAAAAATAAAAAGACTTCAATTTTTTTAATGAAAAACTTTGTTCGGCTATTATAAAAACCAGTTAACCTCAAAATAAATATTCGGGTTTAACCAGCAAACCATAAAGGCAAATTTTCTTGCGAATTTTTACATAGTGTAAGAGCAGATTGAAAAAATCTGGATTCTTAGTCAGGTACCTGTGCTTAAAAATTGATCCTTTTATCCATACATCAATACTATTTGTTCAAGATTTTATGAGTAAATTTTCCTTTAAAGAGTTATTGAAATTCTTGCCTCTTTTTATTTTCTATGTGGTGTTATTATTCCTGCTTAATGATCCCCATACAAAAGGTGATGAAGGCAGATATCTGGGTTTCGCTAATAACTTGTTAAAAGGCTATTATGCGGAACCTGGGATGAAAGTTGGTTTTTTGTGGAACGGGCCGGGCTATCCAATTATAATAACGCCTTTTGAATATTTTCATCTCCCTTTAATTTTTCCACGACTGCTCAATGTTGGATTTTTGCTTGCAGGAGTGATTTACCTGTATAAAAGTTTACTTTTTTATATCGATGAACGCAAATCATTTATTATTTCGATTTTATGTGGGGTAACACACCCGTATGTTATATTCGCTGTGTCGTCGGTGCTAACTGAAGGTGTTTCATTTTTTCTTATTTCTGCCGCGCTATATTACTTTTTAAGATTTTATAAGCAAGATAAATGGTCGTATAAGATTACCGGTGCTGCTCTGCTTGGTTATTTGGTGCTCACGAAGGTGTTTTTTTTCTATGTGTTACTGCTCTGCTTGTGCATATTGGTTTTAACCTGGTTAAGTGCTAAATTAAAATTCGGGTTTAGATACGGCCAGTCGGGGGTTATTAAACTTGTTTTATACGCTTTAGTAATATGCATACCTTATCTAATTTATACGTATTCAGTAACAGGTAAAATATTATACCTGGCCGATTCGGGGGGATCTTCTCTCTACTGTATGTCTACACCTTATGACAGTGAGTACGGTGACTGGTTTCCAAACAAGTTGTCTGATTCTCCTGAAAATGAAACCATTACCACCACACCCAAAGAAAATACTTTATATAAAAATCATTCGAAGTTTTTAGATTCAATTGCAAATTTTAATGGGCTACAGCAGGATGAAATATTAAAAAGAACAGCTATTGATAACATCAGGCATCATAAAGTAAAATATTTTAAGAATATAATTTACAATTTTGGTCGCCTAGGGTTTAGATATCCGTTTACAAACAGGGAGGTTAAGCCACTATTTTTGATAGTAAATATCATTCAGTTTGCCGCTGTTTTTTTTCCATTAATCCTGTTATTGGTAATTGCTTGTTTCAAAAAAATCGAAAAGGAATTATATTATCCAATCGTGTTTCTTATCGTTTACATTGGCGGCACATTACTGGTTTCAACAGAAAGCCGTTTTATCTTTCCCGTTTATCCGATCGTATTTTTTTTAATAGGCTCAATTTTAATAAAACGCTCAAAAATTACTACATGAACACCTTATCAATAATAATTCCAATATACAATGAGGAAAGAACAGTATTAAATATACTTCACAAATTAGCTGACCTGGTTCTGATCAGGGGGATCTCAACTGAATTAGTTTTGGTTAATGATTGTTCAACAGACCGAACTCATGATGTTATAACCCAATATTTAGCGTCTTCCTGTACATGCAATATCCTATATATTCAGCACGAAATTAATAGGGGTAAGGGTGCCGCTCTTCGTACCGGCATAAAAGAGTGTAGTGGCAACATCATAGTTATGCAGGACGCTGACCTTGAATATGATCCTAACGAGTTTAACTTATTAATCAAACCTATCGTTGATGGCTTTGCTGATGTTGTATATGGGTCGAGATTTATAAGTGGCCATCCGCACCGCATTTTATTTTTTTGGCACACAATCGGTAATAACTTTCTGACGTTCCTCTCGAATATATTCACCAATTTAAATTTAACCGATATGGAAACTTGTTATAAAATGTTTCGTTCGGATGTTCTTAAAAATATTGATCTAAAAGAGGACAGATTCGGTTTTGAACCGGAGGTCACAGCTAAAGTTTCACAAATCCCCAAAATTAGAATTTATGAGGTCGGTATCTCTTACTATGGAAGAACATACGATGAGGGAAAAAAAATTGGCTGGAAAGATGGATTTCGGGCAATTTATTGCATTTTGAAATATAACCTTTTTGCTAAGTGATTTCCATTCATTTTATTAGTGATATAATGATTTTCGAGTGATTAATCTCATAAGCCAGGAAGAAAGCAGGTAAACATTTAACGGTTTATCATTTAACCTAATAATCATCAAGAACTATAATGAATTTCGTCGTATCTTATAAACTTTTAGTTAATTAAATCCAATCCCATTTGGATATATATGTTGAGCAAACACCCAATCTCAAAGGGCCTTTTTTATAAATCTGCTGCTCATCCATCCCTCTCCCCCAAAAAGATCAATTAAAAATCTCTCCCTTCAAAATCAAGGTATTTAAGCACACTTTTAACAATATTGTAGGAGTATTTATACTATTATTTTACAAATAACGCAAGCTTTGTGAAATAAACTGTGCCAACTTTGTGTATTAATTTCCTATCCTCTTTATTCACTTCTATTTACCTTTAATTTATAACTACCAGTTAACCTTGAAAAGGGTATGTAAACACTATATTTTATAAACAAAGAAGTTGTAAACTGATTTTTTGACAATTGAAAAAAGTAAAATAATGCACTTATCAATATTGGATGACAATGCTCTGGACCATATGATTTTGGAGAAAATGCTCAGTAAATTGAATAATGTTTCAAACGATATAGTACACTATTATCATGGTTCGGAGTTACTCAAAACTATTGAAAAAAGTGAATATGAAACATTTCCTGACATTTTATTTTTGGATTTACATATGCCAGATATGGATGGCTGGACATTTCTGAAACATCTAAACAGATTGAAAAAGAATATGCATAAAAAAATAACAGTATATGTTCTTTCATCTTCAGTAGATCCGGTAGATATTAATAAATCAAAGCGATATACTTTCGTTAAGGACTATCTTTTTAAGCCAGTTAGTTATGAAAAACTTGAAAAGATATTCAGTTCCTTAAATAAACCAAACTGACCCAATTGTTCTCAACCCTTTTATTAACTAAAACTAAACGATATGCTAAGTAGAAAGTCAAATCAAAAAACAAGCGTGTTAATTTCTGTATGTATTACAAACCTGTTTATTTATCTTTTTTTGTTTGCTTTATCAGGTTGTAAAAAAGAGGCGCAAGACTCGCCTGCACCCACACTAACACAAAAAAATAAATTTGATGCCACTCTTACAAAAAATACCCTCGCCCAAACTAGTACCTACAATATAGTAAATAGTCTCCCCAAACATTATGTTCAGGACGGCTCAGTTGATTACACAACATACCTTGCCGCTGCTATTAAAAATAATTCAAACATCACTTTCCCTGCTTTCCCAATCTTAATTAATTCAAATGGTCTAATTATTCCATCTAACCGGGTTCTCACTTTTCTACCAGGCTCGCAATTGATCATGAAGCCCTCTTCAGATGGTAATTATTGCGTTTTGCGGATCCAGAGTGCATCTAACGTTGTGTTGAATAACCCAGTAATAGTTGGAGATCTTACACAACATATTGGTACAGCAGGTGAATGGGGGGATGGAATTGGCATCTATTATTCCTCTAATGTTACTATTAACTCTCCAACAGTATCCTATTGCTGGGGTGATGGGATTTATTTATCAGCTACAAAAAATGGGGTAGTTAATACCAATATTACAATTAATAATGCCAACATAACTAATAACCGGAGAAATGGAATTACTATAACAAGTGTAATTGGATTGGATATGGAATCTCCGGTTGTGAGTTATAGTGGTGGTACCTCGCCTATGTGTGGTATTGATATTGAACCACAGGGCCCTAATGATGAATTACAAAACATTCTAATTAATAACCCTAACACTGGACATGACGGAGGTAATGGGATACAGGTTGGTTACTCAAAACTCTATGGCGGTAATAGCAAAAAGACCAACATCACAATAAACAACCCAATAGATAAGAAATCACTTATAGGATTTAAAAGTTCGGCTAACTTTAGCAGAAGAGTTGGCAGCGAAATAGTTAGCGGAACATTGGCTATTAATAATCCAGTATGGCGGGAAAATCCAACCAGTGCTATTATTGAAAGCAATTATGAAACTAATATTAAAATGACAGTGGTTAAACCCAGTATAGAGAATGTTAACGGTGTGTACATATCTAAACAAGCTATATTAAGTTTGTTTGGCGATCTTCATTATATTTTAGTAGGTTCTAATTATTCACTAACATTTTAAGTAAAAGGAGTGGTGGTTTGCTAATATAAAATTGTTAAGCTTCCACTCCTTTTTTCTTTATGTAAATTGTCATTGTAAATACTTAAAATATAATAATAAACGCCAGCAGGAAGCTTTTCGCCATTGTATTTGCCATCCCATGTAATAGGGTTACCTTTTAGCTGTGATATTAATGCGCCGTATCTGTTAAATATTTGCAGAAAAAGCAGATGGGTTTGGTCAATATTATTAATATTCCATGTATCATTTATGCCATCGCCATTTGGTGTAAAACAATTGGGGATGAAAGCATTTAGTAGGGATACGTTGTCTGAAATTGAAATATTTTGGTTAACCGTTACAGTTCCGCATTCATTAGTTACACTAAATGAAATAATGTAATTGCCGGTATGTTTGTAAACAATTGAGTCAGGCTCAAATGAGGTTGAAGAAGATGGTTCGGCCCCAGGAAATGACCACAAAAAGGTTGGATTAACCAGGGAATTGCAATTTTTTAATAGGCCTGTTGGTTGTATTTTTTTGTTAATTACGCCTATATCGGATGATGAAATAGCTACGACAGGACTTTCTTTTACAGTAACTTGTTTTGAAAATACCACTGAACTGCATTGGCTATCGCCATAAGTATTTATTAAGTTAATGGTATAAACGCCGGGATCGATAAAGTTAAATTGGGGATTAATAGAAGTATTGTCGCCTGATTGATAGCTATAGTTACCAGAATAGTTTCCGCAGTCGTTATTTGAATAATTAACAGTCCATTGATATGAATTTGTTCCGCACAGAGGTTGATTAGACTGATTGATTGTACTTACAGAAAATGGCGCACAACCACTGGTATTAGATAATGAAAACGCTGCTACTGGTGATGGGCTCATACATATTGATTGGGTGGCCGTATCTTTTCCGCAGGCATCATTGCCGGTAATCAGCTTCAGCGTATAATTACCGGCGGCTGTAAACGTAATATTAAAGCTTTGGGCTCCGGCCGACCATTCGGAAGGGTTGCTTTTACCATTGGTTTGCCCTAATGAGGTGGGGGCGACAGTATAACCGGTATTGGGGCTAACGGTCCAAATAAAATTATCCGGATGCGCATTTCCTGTATTATCTATATATGTGGCGCTTGTGTTTGTATTGGTACATGTTATGGGGGTACCAGCGCATACTGCATTTAAACTGACATTAGCGCTGGCCTTTGGGATATCAGAAACATAAATTGGGGCAACTATTGCTGTATCAGAACCGCAAGGATTTGCAGCGATTAATGTTGCCGAAAAAGAGTTAGCGAACTGGATATTTTGCTTTTTGCTCGTTTTATTTACAGAGTTGGAAACGAAGGTATGCATAATAGTATCCGGAGTTGATGCAGTATAATAATTTGATATACCATCGCTAAAATTTACTGTATAAATTGTACCAGCAGAATTATTATCAATACTGTTAGTTTGTATAACCAGGGGCGCACCCGTACATGTAAAAACAGGTGAATCACTAACGCCTGCCGTTGGGCTTTTACCTACAAAAACGTAGTATTTTTTAGTAAAACTACATCCGTTTTTGCCGTTTACTGTGTAACGCATAGTGTAATTACCTACACGATAAGTGTGAGAGATCGTAGTGAAATTATCCAAATAGGTTGTACCTGTTGCATCGCCCCAATAAATGCTGTAACTGGTATTATCTGTACTGGAAATATTAGTAAAAGTAAATATCGACGGCATATTTGTGCAGCTTGCAAAATAGCTTTTGCCATTAAATATGGTAGATCCGGTACCACCCAATTTAGTATCAGGTGATTGGTTGAGTGTAATAGTATGTGTAACTGTACTTGTACAGCCACCTTTAGTTTTAACAACAAGTGTGACCGTAAAAGTTTGGGAGCCGTTTCCTGTTGTACCTACAAATACATGGCTGGGATTGGCTAAATTTGAAGTTCTTACATCTTTACCGGTATTAGGGTCGCCGAAATTCCAATTATAAGTAAGATCATTACCGGTAGATAAATTTGTGAAATTTACAGTTGATGACGGGCAATCACTGGTTGTTGTGTATTGAAATTGGGCAACAGGTGTTGCATCCTGCGTAATTGTAAGTGATGGATAATTATTAGTTACCCCATTATATTCAGTAGTAACGCTATAAGTGCCCGGAGTGGAAACATTATAAGTGGAGGTAGTCGCAATTGGCGCGGAATTTCCATTTTTAAACCATTTAAAAGATGCATTTGAAGGGGCATTTTCCGCACTTAACAGCAAGGAACTCCCTGAACATAAAATGGGCACACCCTTATAAACAATAGTATCGGTATCGGCAGCAAATGAATTTTTTATTGGTTTAAGCTGGTGCATTAATAATTGCAGGTATGTGTTTGGGGTATTTAAAGGTAGAGGATGTGAATTGATTGTTGCAGAGATAGTTATCCCGGATAAAGCCAATAGAGGTATAAGCTTTATGTTCCGCCAAATTTTAAACCTGAGATCAGTAGTAGCGTGATTTGGTTTTGTACAACTATTAACCCGCTTGTTCATATAATTGAAATAGAACATCTAAGTTAAATTAGTTGAAAAACTATTGGCTATGTGCTGCTACTCAGTTTCAGCACATTTTTTATCACAAGGTTAGGCCTGGATTATTGGCAGCGCCAGGGCCCGTAATAAATGATTGTATCTTCATTTTTTTGCTCAATGGAGATGGTAACAACCCCTCGTACTGACATGCCACTTGGGCTATTATCGTCGGGTTTGTAATTTTCTGAATAAGAAAAGTTGTACGCTTTTGTACCAGCAAAAAGCTGTTTTAATCGTGCTTTAATATCTTCAGGTGAGATGCCTGCTTCAAGGATATCTTCAATTTCGTTCGATGTTATTTCCATATAATAGCCTAATTGTTTTTGGAGTATTTTAAATCTCGCCAGCATTTAAACATTCCCCAGGAAACGGCACCTTCAAAAGTAAATGACTTATCTGGTGCCATTTTTACAATGTATGCTGCGGTCCAGTTAAATGGTGAAACTGGCGGAAAAGTACTATAAGCCGGATATTTTACCAATTCATTAACCGGGTGATGTGTAATTACCAATGTCATTTGCCCATCAATGGGCTGTTCCTCTAAAATTGAAAAAAGGCCCGGAACTATCCCGGGAGGATAAATATTATAAGCCAAATTGTTTATCCGGCCGTCTTCAGAATTTATGGGTCCAATGTTCATTAATAGTGCAGTTTGTATTGATCGGTAAAACTCACTGGTAATAATCCTTTTAATCGGATATTTCAGATCTTTAAAAATCTGGCCCAATTCAGTTGCGCGCTGTATACCCTGTGGGTTTAGTTGTCGTGCTAAAGTGCTATCTTTTGATTCCCACCACTCGGGCGGCCCGGCATAGGTATAGGCATTACTCCAGTCGGTGCCATAGCTGGCATCTGCATGCCTTAAAACAATGGCATAAGTTTCACCGGCTACTGGTAATAAATGTAATGTTTTCCAGCCTTGCAGGTATGACCCAAACGGATCTGTTGCCAGCTTTCCCTGGTATTTTGTAAATGGGGCATCTTGATCGGTGTCTGTACACCCTAAGGCATATATGGTAGTGGGGGGGATATTTTTATTACTCCATGTTATTAAAATGGGTACTACTTCGGCCGAAGTTAAGCGTTGAATTAAACCGGAACTGCTTAGTTTAATGTGTATATCTGTTGAAGAAAATACTGCTGCCTGGGTCGTGACTATTTGATAGTTGTTTTTCGTGACAAACAAGAGGCTATCGATATATTCAGGTGATGTAATTTTGGGAGTGGCATAACTAACAAATGCCGATTTTTTACAACTAACTAAGAAAATTAAAAGAAGTAGAGGGGTACAAGTCAGCCTTCTCATTTTAATAGATTTATTGCTTACAAAGCTATGTTCAAATAGCATTATAATATTCCTGTTACAATGCACAAAGCTGGCACATTCTGCTTCTCACATTCATTAAGCGGTTGATGAATGGGTAGCTTATACATTATAAAGTAATCTGATTTGTCCAATTGAAGATGCACACCCCGGACTCACGATATTATGAGTTCGGGGTTCGCATCGGTACGCGATAAGGAGTAGTTATGCATTTATGATCAGCTTTACTTTTCTGCCAATACAGTTGCTCGCATTTTAAGCCACGTAAGGCTGAGGTGAGATTTAAGGCGAAGCAATAAAATGATAATGATGATTAAAATTTCTATAAAAAAACCAGCCGGGGCAGGGCAAACCTAAGTCTACCTAATGCCCCGGACAGGCCCCCTAACTATTAACTACTGACTCGCTCAGTGTTTCTAATTTTTGCTGCAGGCAATTCCATTATTCGGCGTTATCTGTATATGATCATCAACAGGGTTGTGCCATACTGATGAATAACAAGGGGTATCCGCCGGATTAATTTTACTCCACTTAAGTGCCGTTTTAACTTACCGCTGAACTGCAAAATATTATGCTTTCTCATCTTTCTTTTTTAGTTTCTGTGGTTACTGCTTTCTTAAGTTACTCAAAGATACAGCAGCGCAGTATCTGAACTAGAAGGACAACTACCTGATATTGAAGCGTATTTATACGCAAATTTAAGTGCGCAACTACGCAGCACCCCGGCGATACAGATTCAGGTTTAATAATTCGTAGGATTGGCTTTAAGAAGATACTGGAAAAAGTAAAACAGCAATTATACTGATGTTTTTTTATGGAGTTGAATGGACAGGAAGAAATGTGGAGAAGAAGTGATACCTGTTATTTATAAAACATCCTCTTCTTTAATTATATTGTTTTTTAGCGCGAATATGACCACACCGGCAATGTTTTTGGCTTGTATCTTCTCCAGTATCTTTACCCTGTAGCCTTCCACCGTACGCTTGCTCAGATATATCTTATCGGCAATTTCCTGGGTAGTTTGCTGCTGGCATATCATCTGGATGATGAGTTTCTCCCGCTCGTTCAAAACTATTTGTGGTTGTATAAATGGGCTGGCCTTACTGCGCACTATCATTGAAGCCAATAAGCATGAAGTTTGTGAACAATAATAATTTTTATTCTGATACACACTGATAATAGCGTCCGTTATCTCGTCTTTATGAGCGTTTTTAAGCAGGTAACCTTTAGCACCGGCTTCCAGCATTTCAATGATCAGGTTCTCTTCATCAAACATCGAGAGTGCGATAACTTTAATATCGGGGTGCACTGCCAATATCTGTTTGGTGCTTTGTATACCATCTACCACCGGCATACGTATGTCTGTTACCACCACATCGGGTCGCTCGCGGTTCACTGTATCAATTAGTGTTTGCCCGTTTGATGCACGCCCGGTTACTTTAAAGCCGGGCTGCCGGGAGAGCATAAGGGCTAAGCCATCCAGAAATATTTCATGATCGTCGGCAATTACAATATTGATATCTGTCATCAGCATTAAATTAGGCGGGGTATGAAATTGCTTAAAATTAAATAATATTAACCATAAACCGGCACCTTAATAATCATTTTACATCCCTGATTTTTAGCGGCAATTATCTTTAAATCAGCATCAAGCATCTGGCACCGGTTCTCAATACTCTTTAACCCCAGGCCGCCTGAGGCAGCACGTATTTTATCCGGTTCAAAGCCGCGCCCGTCATCTTCCGATATCAGTAACAGTTCACCTGGATGCCTTGTTATGGAAAGTTTCAGGTTCCTGGCTCCGGAATGTTTTATCGTATTATGCACGATCTCCTGTATAATACGGAATAAATGGATTTCTATCTTTTTGGGAATTACGGTATCCTTTGTTACGCTAAAAGTTATTTTTATAGGCTGGCGATTGCCCATACGGCTGATATATTCATTCACCACCATTTCCAGGTTATTCCTGTCGAGGCTACTGGGCAAAAGATTATAGGATATCTCCCTGAGGTTATTAATAGTTTCATCAATATAGCCCGAAGCTTTGTCAAGCGATTCCTGGTCGGTGTCATTATCCACTGCTATACTATTCATAAATAATTTTACGGTGGATAACATTGGCCCAAGGCTGTCATGCAGGTCATTGGCTATGCGCTTGCGTTCTTCTTCCTGTATCATGATCTGGGCTTGTATACGCTCTTTCTGCAATTGCATATATCGTTTGTGGTATCGTATAACCGATACCACAAAAAAGATGATTACAACGGCTATCAGTATCGATATAATAACAACTGTGTAAAATAGTTTATCCTGCATACTGGTGCATTAATACTATAAAATTGGCCGGAAGGTTAACGTCCGTTTAAGTAGTGGCTGTATGGATCACCCTTGCTGCTGCCCATAAAGTAAATACCGGCGGCACACATTAAATTTATGAAGAAATTAAGATAACTAAAGCCCATAATTATTTTATTGGCTACTTCCGATTTATCTGAGCCGATATAGTACGATGCTTCATAAATGATCTGGTATAAAAAGAGTATAATAAACGCCAGGCAGATGATAAAGACAGGGTTTTTCAACAAAGCTACATTCTGATAAAACATCATGGCATTGATCTGATTAATGCAGAGTAATACAATAACAAATGCATAAAACACCCTGAAATAAGGGCTGAAAGTGTTGATGTTTTTAAATATTATAGTTTCTATCACCCAAAAAATTAGGCAAACCAGGCCCAGCACAATAAACATGCGCCGGTACCTGATAGCGTTTTTCCATAGGTAAAGTTGATATAATATGATGCAGCATTCTATGAGGCTGTAAATTTTAATTACCGGCGCATTGGTTTTAAAGGCATTGATGCAGGCAAAACTCACAAACTCCGATAAAAGCCCAATCAGCAGCAGTATAAGCAATGGGTAATATACTTTATCGATCTTTTTAATACGTATGAGGGCCACAATCAGGGGTATAATTAAGGCCTGGCTTAAAATAAAATTTATTACAACGCTCATTGGCTATTGATTGTTAAGCAAACTGCTGGTACTGCATAAGGTAGGGCAGCGCTGGCCTGCCTCAAGTGCTACACCGCCCTGGGTGCTACTGCTGTATTTCATTATCTTGCCACTACGGCCGGTAATATCATTGTTCAGGCTGTCAACCGCTACGATTACCATTTTTACAGGGCCTGATCTATCCTCGCCCAAATATATGCGCACGCCTTTAGCACCTTTTTGGTTTAACAACGCAATTATAGCGTCGCGGTTAAATTTTTCAGCAAGCGGAAAATTCACAATGTAAGCGGTATCATGCAGTTTGCGGGCCATCTGCGCCTGAACAAGCCTGAAAGTAGAGGTAAGCTTAGCGGCCGTATCAATAGAAATAATGTGCACCTTGGCGCTGTCCGGGTTGTAAGGTATTTGGTCGCTCACAGGTTTAGGATGGCAGTTAGAAAAGAACATAACGAGTAAAGCTGCAAGACATGCAAGAGTGAAGATTTTTAGTGATCTCATTTTTTGAATTGTTTTAGGGTTTTTAATATGGTTTATACTATTTGTTATCAATAGGTTACCGGTAAATCTATGAAATTCCCGGCAGGATAAAGTAACCGCTAATAAACAGTTTTTAACAGCGGAATAACACGGTAATAGTTGCGTAGTTGTACGCAATTGTTTACAGGCGGGTTTATATTGGGTTGATAATGTATTAATCAGGTATTATTAATTAACACGTTGATATTCAGTGAATATTAACTATATTGAAGTTGTTTGAAGCTATTATTTAAAATATGTTGTCTGGAAAATGAAAATATGTCAAATTATTCCGGAGATATTATTTAAGCGTATGAATACGCTTGATGATCAAAATCCGTTACATTTTCCATAAGGAATTTAAAGGGCAAATATCCATCGCCTGCCTTCAACTTTAATACAAAACTATTTAAACTTAATACATATGTTTACGTTAATTAGTTCAATTGACTGAACGATCGGCATGAGCAAAATATTTACGATAACCACGGGATTAGAGAACATGGGCGCCCTGCGTACGGGAGGGCAGGGCTCGGTATATAAAGGAAGGCGAATAGGGCCAATAATTACTGCTGTAAAAATATTGCCCACCCCAATCCATAGCGAAAGTACAGAAGATAAAAACTACCGGAATTTTATAAATGAAGTTGAAAAACTGAAAAAGGTAAATGAAGTTCCAAACCCTAATGTAGTTAAGATACTTAATTCAGGCATTACCGAGAGCGGTTCATTCCCCTTCATTGAGATGGAGTTTATTGAAGGCCCCGACCTGGAAGATTTGCTGAAAGCGCCACATGAAAAAATATTCACCATTAAGGAAACCATCAAGCTGGCCGATCAGTTGGCCTGTGCCTTGTCGCACTGCCATAAGGTAGGCGTAAAACATGGAGATATTAAGAGCAACAATGTAAAATTCAACACCCATTCGGGGAATTATGTGTTGCTGGATTTCGGGTTGTCGGTAATGTCAGACGAGCAGCGGCGCAGCAGTATGCGGCATGCCGGTGCAATAGAATTTATGGCACCGGAGCAAAACGAAGGCAAGATGCTTTTCGAAACAGACATTTACAGCTATGGCATCATACTTTACGAATTACTGGCAGGGCAGGTGCCGTTTCCGTTAAGTGATAATGGCGAAACATCCAGGAATACGGTAATGCTCGCGCACATGGAATCGCCCGTGCCCAACTTGTTAGAACTGCGCAGGAAGAACCTGCCCGAAAAATGGCCAAGGCTACAGCAGGAAAGAGAAATGCAGGTGCCGGGCTGGTTGATAACCCTCATTGGCAGGTGCCTTGAAAAGCAACCTGAAGGGCGTTATAGCGATGGAACGGAACTGCACGAAGTAATAGCACAAAGCAGCGTAGCTGAAATAAAAACAGAAATAGCCAGGGAAATCGCGGCAGAAGCCCCATTGGTAAGGCCCCCATCCAGTGACGGGAAAACAGTAGTTTCATCACTCGGTTTTATGGCATTGATCGTACTGCTGTTGTGTTCACTGGCTTATAACGCTTACACATTGTTGAGCAGAAACACGCCTGTACCAAAAATTACCCCTCACGTGATGCCCGATTCGGTACATAAGCCTGATACCAGTACGCCGGAAATTCAGAAAAACGATAACACCGATTACCAGGACAAGCGTAAACAGGCGGATTCTGTTACAAAGAGCAGTATCCAGGATGTTATACAATCGGAGAAAGATAAAGCAGGAACTGCTGACAGCACCAATAAAGATACAACTAATAACCCTCAGAACTAATGGAACAAAAACCTTCAATCTGGCAGCGAATCGGCATCCACGACTGGTTTTTAACCAGTGAAAATACCGGCAGCAATAAAAAACAGCTTACACTTACCCCTGATGATGTTTATAATTATGTTATAGACAAGTTTACGGATAGCATCCGCCAGTTATCATTCGCGGGTCGCGTCGTTTTTTATCATGAATATATTATCAGTCTTAATTCAGAAGATTATAAGGAGTTCATTAACAACAAAACAGGCATATTCGGGCTAATAGTAAATGAATGCGTAAAAAGATTTTACGAGTTATTAAAGCAGTACCGCGAGGCTGGCAAAACTGTAGAGCCCTCAAGCTCAAAATGGGTATTTCGCTTGGTATCGCACCCTGATTATGCAAGGGGCGATATAGGTTTTATTGGCAAGCTATTGCCCGGCAGTAACAAGAAGGAGGATAACCTGCGGGTAACTTTTATACCCCGGCAAACAGGTATAGCGCAAACATTTGATATTAGCGAGGATATACTAAAGAGCTTCAATTATTACAGTGAAGGATATTATGAAATTCCTTATCTGGAGGATTTATCCACTACTGAAAAAGCTGTGGTAGCTAAAAAAGAGAAATACCTGGCAAGGCTGGAAACCATCCTGCCTGAAAAGCAGCTGGCCGGTAAAAAGGTAGAGTTTTTGATGAATGATGAGGAGATTATTGTTTCCGGCGGGGAAGAACAAAGGGAAGAGCCATACATCTTCAGAATTCCTTCGGATTGGGTAAATACCCCGCATCTTTTGATCCGTTATAATAAGGCGGATAGCAAGTTTTACCTGTCATCAGTAGGTGAGCAAACTATTCTAAATGAAGAAATGGTGCCCCGGAGTGATATTAATTCACCCATATGGCAGGAACTGCCCGTGAATTCTAAAATATTGTTGAACGGCATTGTTGGTATCAATATTTTCAAATCATAATATGTCACAAATACTATCCATAGGGTTATTGGTTGTAAGCGTAGCATTGCTGGTTTCACATTTTTCCGACATTAAAAAATCACGTAAGATAAATGAATGAGCAATTCTTCGGGTTATCCGATACCGGCAAACAGCGTGAAAACAATGAGGACCTCTTTATTGCGCAGCAGATACATGGCAGTAAATTTATACTGGCTTCGGTTATTGATGGTGTAGGTGGTTATGCCGGGGGCGAAATAGCAGCCGAACAGGCAAAAGCGGCCATTATTGAGCGCGCTGGCAAGCATTTTAATGAAGCCATCTCAATGCTTGCCGAATGTTTTTATTTAGCTAATGAACGTGTTATTGCTGAAAAAAAACGAAGTGATAAATACCAGGAAATGAGTTGCGTTGCTACTGTTGCACTGGCCGATATAACGACTAACCAGTTTTATTATGCGCATGTAGGCGATACCCGGCTGTATCTATTCCGCGATGGTTCATTAGTGAAAATATCGCATGATCAGTCATTTGTTGGTTTTTTGGAAGAATCCGGTCGCTTATCTGAACAAGCCGCGATGGAGCATCCCCGCAGAAACGAAATTAATAAAGCCCTGGGATTTGAGGATAACCTAAACCAGCACGCAGATTACATTGAAACTGGTCAATCGCCTTTCCTGCCGGGCGACATGTTGCTTTTATGCAGCGATGGTTTATCGGATATGCTGAGCAGCACTGAAATGATCTCCATTTTAAGCCGCTCAGGTTCCTTAAAGGAGAAAACCAGGTTGTTGATAGACCTGGCCAATGAAAAAGGCGGGCGGGATAATGTTACCGTAGTATTGGTGCAAAACGATAAAGCACCACAAAAATATACCGCAAATAAAATCACGGAAAGCGTTGCTAAACCACAACCTGTAAAAGAAATTGAACAACCAGTGATTGCTGCACCTGTTCATTACAAAAAAAACAATATTGCCGCTACCGTTTTTGCTGTCCTGGCATTAATATTTCTGGGTAGCAGTATTTATTTATACCGATTGCCTCCCGTTGTTAAAATAATTACACCTGCTAAAAAGATCCCCGGCAACAAGGAAATTAAATTGCAGCAAATAATAAACAATGCAAAAGGGAAGTCAATTATACTTACAGATACCGCCTTTGCGGGCCCGGTTATTATCAATCAGCCTATTATAATTGATAAGGACTCGTTAGTACTTAAAGCAAAAGGGAATATTGTACTGCAATGCGATACGGGCTATAATGGTCCTGCAATTATCTTATCTTCAAAATGCAGGCACATTGTGTTAGATAGCTTATCATTCAACGGTTTTACTACAGGGGTTGATGTAGATGGGAACGCATTGTTGCTTAAAAATGCGCGGTTCAATAATTGCCGATCAGCGATCCGCCAATCCTTTACACTGGCCGATAAAAAATACTTTAACGGTCAGTTGCCTATATTATCGCTAAAGGCCGATTCATTACCTGTTAAAACCAAATAGACAGATGGCTCAGGAAATATCCACATCAGTTTCACGGAAAAAGGAGCGTTTGTTCCTTTTGTTGGTGAGCGCGCTTTTGGGGCTGCTGTTCATGCGCTTATACCAGGTGAACCAGCAAAGCTTTGCCGATGTAGATAAACGCCTGCAAGACGGCACAATGGTTAACCTGAATGCAAAGGGCGCGGCGGACAATTTTAAACAACTGCTGCAAAAAGGCTTTTATTTTGACGACCCAAAGGATATAGAACTTATCGGCAACGTGGTTGATAAGCAAATGACCGGTACAACGTTCGACAACATTGGTGATCTGAATAAATCAAAGTATAACATTGATGCCGATGAGGCCTTTGTGGCCGGAGGGCAATCGTTTAAAGACAGGGTTTTAGTATCTCGTGCCTTATTGGGTTATACAGGTGCCGACTCTTTACGATTTTTACAGGAGAAGAATAACCCTCCGCAATTGCCGGAGCAAACAGACATAGGTTTAAACGGCTATAGCATAAGTGGCAAAGTGCATGATAAAAGATCGCCCGTTGCAGGCGTATTGGTACGATTGCAAATGGTTGTTCCGCAGGATAGTACATTTAATGATGAGGAAACGGATCAAACTAAAATAAAAAAATTAACGGGTAATGGGTATCAGTTAACTTACGTTGCTGATGCGCAGGGGCAACGCCACCTGCAAACTATCATTGCGTATGCCCGCACAGGTTCAAATGGTGAATACTCATTTCACGATCTGCCGGAAAGTAAAGCATTTGTTGTTCTGCCGCTTCAACCCGGTTTTCAGTTTGGCAGATCAATGGGCACCGAAAGTTTGGATAAAGACCAGGCCTTTAATTTCAGCCGTTCAGCACATACCGTCAGGCTGCTGTCAACCAAAGATTTCAATATCCTGAAAAAAGAAAAAGCACTTATCGTTCGCACACCATCCGAATTTAATTTTTGGTATGTAATTATCGTCGCCAGCTTTTTCCTGTGCTTTTTCATTATGCACGGCTTGTTAAGCTTAAAGTTTTCTGCTACCGACCAGGTGATACTGCCGTTAATAATGATACTTACCGGCATTTCTTTCTTAATGCTGCTCAGTATCCAGGATCCTTTACGTGATAGGTTTCTTGCTAAAGATTCACTTATATATTTAGTGCTTGGCTTTGTAGGCATGGCCGTGTTGTTATACTGCAATATCAGGCGGTTTAATGCCGATTCGGGTATTTATAGGTTGTTCCTGTTCAAAAATACGCCAAAAGCAGCAAATGGCTGGCCCTGGATAATCCTTGCAATGGGTTTATTAATGCTGACCATTCTTTTTGGGTCGGGCCCCGAAGGTAGTGGGGTTAAAGTGAATTTATTCGGTTTTCAACCCAGCGAGATCGTTAAATACCTCGTTATTATTTTTCTGGCGGGATTTTTTGCGATGAATGAGAAATTTATCAGTGAATACGCCACCTGGCGAAAACGCTGGTCGTTTTTTTCATTTGCATTAATAGCTATAGGTGCAACGCTTTTCCTGTTCCTTATGCTGGGCGATATGGGCCCCGCCATTATTATTTGCTTCACTTTCATTATTCTCTTTTCTTTTTCGCGTGGCGATTTTATTTCAATGGCGATAGCAGTTGTTGTTTACGTGCTGCTTACCTGGCTATTTAAAAACGTTTGGATATCTACCTTAATTACAGCTATTATGCTGCTTGTAGCCATGCTGTTTAAAGGCAGGCGATTAAGCGAATCTGCTGTTATGGCGCTGGTTATCATATCCGGTTTTTTAACCATCGATAAAATACCGCACCTGGATAAACTTATTCCCGGCCCGGTGGAACGCTTGTCGGACCGTAAGGCGATATGGGAAGATGCCTGGAATAACGAAGTTTATGGCGGCGACCAGGTAGCTAACGGTTTATGGGCCATGTCGGGCGGAGGGGTCACCGGGCAGGGTGTAGGCCGGGGCTTTGCAAAAACTATCCCCGAGGCACACACAGATATGATATTGCCTGCCATTGGCGAAGAATTTGGCTGGACAGGAATAGTCGCTATATTTTTATTATTCCTGTTATACCTGCACCGTTCCATAATTATTGGCCGGCGAACCGGGGCTCCTTTTCTTTTTTATTTATGCTCAGGTATAGGCATTTGTACGTTCATCCAATTTTTACTGATAGCGGGTGGCTCTACAGGGGCGTTGCCATTATCGGGAGTAGCATTACCATTTGAAAGCTATGGAGGCTCTTCTTTGGTTGCTAATTTTTTAGCCGCCGGGTTTTTATTGTCGGCATCAAGGGTTAAAGGTACGGCTGTACAAATGTCGTTTATTACCAAACAGCAGGATCATAACCTGGTGCCCGCTTTATTGGCCGCATGTATAGGTATTACATTGCTGGTAATAAATATATCAGGCTACTTGTTTCAAAGTAATAAATGGATAGTAAAGCCCGCTTTAGTAGCAGATAAGAGCGGAGCGCGTATGTTTAGTTATAATCCGCGTATAGCCATACTGATGAATAAGCTACAGGCCGGGACACTGTATGACAGAGACGGGCGCATATTGGCAACCAGCGATCCGTCATTGATCAAAAAGCAACAAAACCTACTAAACGAGGCAGGTGCAAGCCAATATGATCTGGATTCGGCTATGCATAAACGGCTTACACGATATTATCCGTTTGATTCACAAATGTTCTTTTGGACGGGCGATGCCAATACAGGTGTTTTCAACGGAAGTATAAATGGTTATTTCGCCGAATATGAACATGCGGCTGAATTGCGTGGTTTTGAGATGCCGGTAACCAATTATAATGTACAGGCCAGTCATTATCAGGAGGACCGCTTTTTGCCACGGGGTGTAAAGGAAATGTCGGTTCAGAAACGGGATTACAGTGCGCTGGCACCCTTACTTATTGCAGGTATTAATAGTGATGAAGTAACACAATTCAAAAAGCGCAACCGTGATGTACAACTCTCGGTAGATGCGGAACTACAGACAGGTATACAACAAACTATGGCTGCGGATACATCACTTGCGGATAACCGTGTATCGGTTGTTGTAATGGAAGCTGCAACCGGCGATGTGCTGGCTTCTGCTGTTTATCCATTGCCGCCAATACACAATTACGATCAGTTAACCATGCCTGTCGCCGAACAAAACAAGTTGTCGCAATGGTTGACGACCAGCGATCTTGGGTTTACTTATGCCACACAACCGGGTTCAACTGCCAAGGTGCTTACCGCCATGGCATCATTTAATAAACTGGGTTTGGCTGCCGATAACGTAAAGTTTAATGTAAGCATGGCTGAACGTATCCGGACAAAAGGGTTAGAACCGGATGAAACCGGGATAATTACGCTTGAACGTGCCATCGCCAAATCCAACAACGTGTATTTTATCAAGTTAGCTAACCAGGAACACCTGGAAGAACAGATGGGCGACCTTTATTTAAAAACGGGGATGTTCCTGCATGGCGTTGGCGGTTACTTTTATGCCAAAGCGCCGGATAATGAAAATCAGGAAGAAAAATGGAAGGAGTTATGGCGCAAAACGGAATTTAATACCAAACCAAAGTACGATCCTGCCAATATCCATCGCACCCGTGCTAAAGGTATATCGGGTATGGCATGGGGGCAGGGCGCGTTAATTGCTACACCCGCCGCGGTTGCAAGGCTGGTATCGGGCGTTGCCAATAATGGGCTATTGCTGGCTAACAGGTTTGTATTAAAAGTGGATGGTATTCCGCAGCCTGTAAAATCAGGCATAAAACTGGCTAATGATCCGCAGTATGCAGCCATTATTACTAAATACATGATTGAGCAGAGCGCACCTAAAGCCGAAATTTTAGGCATAAGTGTTGCGGGAAAAACGGGTACGCCCGAACGTATCTGGAAACAGCAGAGCATAAATGACGGCTGGTATGTGTTTTTTGCCCCTATGGAAAAAGGTACAGGTAATTTAGTGGTTTGTATACGTATTGAATCTACCAGGGGATCATCAGATGCGGTGCACCTTGCTGGGCGCGATATTATACCATTGTTATTGAAAAAGGGTTATATAAAAAGTATTGCAGATAATTGATTTACCATGTTTGATATATTTAAAAAGAATGAAAATAAAGGCCCGCAGGATGTAAAAAGCCTGCGCGATGCATTGCTTCGTTTTATAAAGGCCGAATTACAAAAGGCAGAAGGGGGAGAGGGTAGCCACATTAAAGGAATCAACCTGTTCATCACAGCTAGTGGTAATGAAAAACATATTTACGAGGCTGCAGTTTATGCAGGGGAACAGGACAGGTTTAAGCAGGAGATTCAAAAGATAGCGGACGATTATGCCCTTGAACTACCGGCAAATTGGGCATTTGAGATCAGCTTTGATGAACAGGCTCCGGCTGAGGCTTTACAATCAACGGAATTGAGCGCCGCTTTATTTATCCGTACAAAAGATCATACGTTGCTCAAAACCAGTTCGGCATATATTACTATACTAAATGGTGAAGCGGAACTGGCGGGTTACCAAATTACTTCTGATGACGGTACGATTAATATAGGCAGGGAGAAAAAGGTACAGGTGCCCGGTGGTTTCTTTCGTACCAATCATATTGCCTTTCCCGGTGATAGTGCTAATCCGGGCAATAAATTTATCAGCAGGCAACACGCCCATATTATATGGAGTAACGAGAGTGGGTGCTTTATGCTTTATGCCGATGAAGGCGGCGTGCCCCCGGGTAATAAAATTAAAGTTAAAACATTAAATGATGATAACCTGGTAAAACTGCACTCAACTGAAATAGGCCATTGTTTGACCGAAGGAGACCAAATTATCTTAGGCGATTCGGCTGTACTGGAATTTAGTTACCATCCTGTAAGTCAGTAGGTATAAGAGTGTAAATAAACACGGTACGTTTCGTTGGAAACTGCGGGCAGGATTTCTATCTTTAGGTTGATGTATTCGCTTATCCGAAAAATAGGGTTTATGTTAATTCTACTGGTTTTTTCCGGTGCGCCCGTTTATGCCATGAAAGTAACTCCTTCAGCCACAACCGATATTACAACCCTTAACGGTTACCTGTCACGAACAATTAATATTGCTTTTACTTTTGATGCGCCTAAAGAAGGCGAATGGGGGCATACCTTAGATGCCAGTGATTTCAAGATAATCAAAGCCGCTGGATTTACTGCCGTAAGGATGCCTATCCAATGGGTGGCCAGAATGGATACGGTAGCGCCGTACACTATTGACCCGAAATTTCTAACAAGAATAGACTGGGCCATCAACGAAGCATTAAAAAATCATTTGGCCATTGTACTGGATAATCATTTGGATGCGCAATTGATGAAGGATCCGGCGGCTTTTCATGAGCGGTTTCTGAGCCTGTGGCGGCAGTTGTCGGTTCATTACCGGCATAGGTCGCAACAGGTGATGTTTGAAGTTATGGCCGAACCACACGAAAAACTTGATGCAGTCTGGAACGACTATTTTAAAGAGGCGCTGACTATCATCCGTGAAACTAATCTGACCCGCCCCGTTATCGTTGGGCCGCCATTTTATAACCTGGTATACAAACTAAACGATCTGCATTTGCCTCAGGACGATTACCTGATCCTTACCGTTCATTATTACGACCCTATTCAGTTCACCATGCAGGGAGAGGACTGGTTTCCTATCGGTAAGCCACGGGAGTGGATCGGCACCCAATGGCTTGGGACCGAACAGGAAAAGCGGGTGATCAGCCATGCGATGGATCTGGTTTCGGATTGGGCTAAAAAGCAGGGGCGACCAGTGTTTTTAGGTGAATTCGGCGCGGGTGATCATGCGGATACGATTTCAAAGGCGCGCTATTTCAGCTGTATCAGGGAACAGGCGGAATTGCATGGTTTTTCATGGGGCGTTTTTAATTTCGCTGTAAAGTTCAGTTTGTATGATCAAAGGGAGAAAGCCTGGCATCAAGGTTTGTTATCGGCTTTGATACCTGCAGGTAAACAGTAATCAGCGTTTTTGAAAAAGGAGACATTTAACTAAGAATGCTATTTTATAACCGTTATATCTTCAGTATGCCAACCTAATATTAAAAAATATTTAATATTAAGATTTAATACACAGTTAAAAGTAAATAGGGGTTAGTGTATCGGTTTGTTGCAATAATACAGCTGAAAATGGCAGAGTGAAATAAAGCCTCTCTCCAAAATGAATTATAGATAAAATAATAAAAGTATCACTGTTAAAGCAAATTAGTTAAAAATAGTTTTAAAAATTCCGTATTAATATTTAAAGATTATTCCAACTGCGTGGATTCTGAATGATTGTATTTTAGTGAACCAAAAGGACTAAGTGTAAGCAACCACAAAAAATATTTTTTAAATAAATATTTTTTTGTGGGTATGATAGAAACTTTTTACATAAATTTAACAAGTAAATTCTATTGATTGACAATGCCCCAAAATCTAATCAGCGATTCTCAATTAGCTGAACTCCTTATTAAAGGTGATGAGGTAGCGTTTAATATAATTTATGGGCGTTTCTGGAAAAAAGTTTACAATGAAGCATACAAAAGGTTACGCGACATTGAATTGGCAGAAGATTTGGTACAGGATGTTTTTTCTGATCTCTGGCTAAAAAGAACAAACAGAGATATTGAAAATTTACCGGCTTATTTAATGTGTGCCACCCGCTACCAGGTATTTTTGATATACAAAAAAAACAGCAAAAGCCCCTTTTTTGAAAAACCAATAGAAGACATAGCCAACCTCGCACACGTTACGGATTGTGTTCATGAAATAAATGAACTAAAGGGTTGTATAAATGAATGGATGAATTTGCAACCCGAAAAACGCAGGGAAGTATTCAGATTAAAATTTATAGAAGACAGAACGACAAAGGAGATAAGTGAGGTATTAAACATATCTCAAAAAACCGTACAGAACCAATTTACCATATCATTGCATAGCTTACGATCAACTTTAAGTAAGATGCTGATGCTCTTATCGGTTTTCCTCATCCGATAAACGGAATAGAGATATCCTGCCGCTTTACCTCACACACAAGCAATCATAACCGCACATTTTCAAAGGTTAAATGGTATCGTAAAAAATATTTTTTTGGGGATGGGATATCCCCTCGTTTTTATACACTATCATATTACCAAGCGCTATCTTTTTTAATACTGTAAAGTATAAATAATAAACCATGTCAGCCCAACTGAAAAGAGAATTTCTGGAATTAAGAAAAAAGTATTTGAATGGAACAGCTTCGCCTGATGAAATTCAATTACTGGAACAGTATTATGAACTTTTTTCAGAAGAAGAGGATATTACCGATGAATATACCAATGAAGAAGTTGCCCAACTTGAAGAATATTTAAAAGAGGGTATTACAAATAGCATCATAGCCAAAAGCCGTCCCCGTGTTCCTTTATATCAAACATTAATACGTGCAGCCGCAATATTGTTGTTTGTTTCGGCAACTATCATTTTGTTATACAGCAGGTATACCCGAAAGCAAATTGAAAATAAGATAGCTGTTACGTATGATGTGGCACCGGGAGGTAATAAAGCAATTCTAACGCTTTCAAATGGTTCGAAAGTAACGTTAAATGACAGCAAAAATGGTTTGCTGGCAACGCAGGCAGGTGCTGTGATCCTTAAAAAAGATAGCCTGTTATCCTACAAATCGACAGCAGGAAAAACTGACGCTGTTACTTACAATACTATTACTACACCCAATGGCGGGCAATACCAACTGGTGCTTGCCGATGGTACAAAGGTTTGGCTCAACGCGGCTTCATCTTTAAAATTCCCTACCCAATTTAATGGTAATGATAGAACGGTTGAACTAACCGGCGAAGCATATTTTGAAGTAACTAAGGATAAGCACAAGCCATTTAATGTAAAAACCGCCAGCCAAACTGTGCAGGTGTTGGGTACACATTTCGATGTGAATTCATATAGTGATGAGGCCGCAACTAAAACTACCTTACTTGAAGGTAGTGTTAAAGTTTATTCGGCAACGGCATCAGTACTCATCAGCCCCGGCCAGCAAGCTTTGTTATCCAATAACCAGTTGCTGGTAAATAAAAACGTGGATGTAAACGAGGTTGTAGCCTGGAAAAACGGCATGTTCCAGTTTAATGATGCTGGTATACAAACTATTATGCGGCAGATAGCCCGTTGGTACGACATCGATGTTGAGTTTAAAGGGAAAATGCCGAATAATACTTATCATGGAAAAATATCGCGGAATTCAAATGTATCACAAGTACTAAGAATTCTTGAATTGAGCGGAATAGACTTTACTATAGAAGGGAGGAAGATCATTGTAAAAACATAGCTGATAAATATAAGCCAGGGCAGGGCCCTGAAGCTTTTACCAGCAAAAAAATGCCGAAAGTGTTGGAGCACTTCCGGCGTAATGAGGCTGGGACAAATTAATGACATTTTGCAAACCATTGTTTAACCCAAAACCAAACAAATGTATGGAAATTTCTACTATTGCTCCGGTGTGGCATAAACACGCCCGGATTAGAAAAACCCTATTAGTTATGAAACTAACTTTTTTGCTGATTATTGTAGCGTGCATGAACTTAAGCGCGGCAACTTTCGCTCAAAACATAACAATAAATGAGAAAGGTGTATCACTTGAAAAAGTTCTTGATAAAATTGAAAAACAAAGCGGTTATACCTTTTGGTATAATACTTCATTAATTAAACAGGTATCTCCGGTTACCCTGGATGTAACGAATTACCCTATAGACAAAGCCCTGGACGCTTGTTTTAAAAATTTGCCAATATCCTATACCATCGTACAAAATACTATTGTTTTAAAACTTAAAACAGCCGAAGGGATAAATACAGAAAACTCAAAGCCTGCGTCGGTTACCATAAAAGGTAAAGTAGTTGATGAAGATAACGTACCATTACCAGCTGTTACAGTACATATTAAAGGCACTAGTATGGGAACCAATACAAATGCCGATGGTGTTTTTGAAATAAGTGCGCCAAGTAAAAACGTCGTTCTTGTTTTTAGCTATATAGGTTACAATCCCAAAGAAGTGCCTGTAGGTGATGGTCCTATCCTTGTGAGATTAACTAAAAACGTATCATCAATGAATGAAGTTGTTGTTACCGCTTTGGGTATTAAGCGCGAAACAAGGTCATTAGGCTACTCGGCACAAACAGTAACGGGTGCTGATATGGATAAGGTAAACCCGCCGAATATTGCTACAGGTTTAATGGGCAAAGTAGCAGGCCTGAACATAACTCAACCAAACGGTGTTGAAGGGGCTTCTACCCGTATCGTAATCAGGGGTAACAATAACCTGCTTGGTAATAACCAGGCTTTAATTGTTGTTGACAACGTTATTGTTGATAATGAGCCCGTGCAACCAAAAGGTGCTGTTCAATCTTTTACTGATGCATTAAGCAAGGGTACTACCGATGTTTCGCAGCCGCCGATTGATAATGGATCATTTTTAAACAGCATAAACCCTGATGATATAGAAAGCCTTACCGTATTGAAAGGCCCTACAGCGGCAGCTCTATACGGCGCACGCGGTGCAAACGGTGTTATATTAATCGTTACAAAAAAAGGCGGTAAAAAGAAAGGGTTCGGTGTTGATTATAGCTATACCTATCGTGTAAACGACCCGTACAGGTTTATAAAAACACAGGATGAATACGGCAGCGGTATGACCGAGGCTCTTTACTCAGCCAATCCGGCGTTTTATAAGGATGCTAATGGAAACGACAGGCAGGAAAACATCGGTGGCGACCCGTACGGCCCTCAGGGTAGCATACCGGGCGCTTATGTTAGCCCTGGTGTTACCAGCGATGCAGGCGGACCGTTCTATAGCTACATTGGTTTCCCTGGCGATGGTGCTTCATGGGGCCCGAGAACGGCAGGCCAGCCGCTGGTTTGGTGGGATGGCACAACCAGGCCATATACCGGTAATCCAAATATCTTTCAAAGCTTTTATCGCAAAGGAAACACCCAAACCCAAAACGTAGCTGTTTCAGGTGGTGGCGATTTTGGTACCTTGCGCGTATCCTATACCAGGTCAACAAACGATGCGATAACGTATAATAGTAACAACGCCACCAATACCTTTAACATAGGCTCGTCTATCAATATTAGTCCTAAAGTTAAGGTTGATGCTACAGCCAGCTATATCAATCTAACTAAATTTAACCCACCAAATATTTATGGCGAAAGCGGATCTTCGGGTAATATTGGTGTTGGTTATATGACGGTTTATAACCTTCCGGCTGATTATAAACCTATTGAAAGAGGCGCCTTGACCACTTTGCCTGATGGATCACAAAACCCGATACTTAAGCAATCCACTTATGAATATGGCCAGCAGTATTATTGGTGGAATACTTTTAACGATAATACTACACTTACACAAAACCAATTTGTAGGGTCTATTTCACTTAATGCCGAGATCACTCCATGGTTAAAAGCAAGCGGTAATGTTGGTATAGATTATTATACTAATCAATACGTAACTGAGGATTATCCTACAGACGCGGCTGGATTAATTGGCACATATGGTTATGACCTGGCCAGAACATCAACCAATAACCTTGATGGCCGTTTAATTTTTCATAGAAACAATCTGGTAAAAGATTTTAATGCTAGTTTTTCACTGGGTGCAAGGCATTATTATACCAATATGTATGATATAGCCTCAAACAACCCAGGGCCGTTTAATTATCCGTTTGTTTTTAATCTCTCCAATTATAATGGCGCAACACCAACTGATCTTAACCCAACCGAAAGCCGGTATGTGATGGAAATAAACTCTGCATATGGTTTACTTAACCTGGCTTATAAAAATTACCTGTTTTTAGATCTATCCGGAACTAACGATTGGTCGTCTACATTACGCCCTACAAACTGGAGTTATTTTTATCCTTCAGCAAGTTTAAGCTTTGTTTTTACCGATGCATTTGATATGGGCTCAGTAAAAGAGTGGTTAACCTATGGAAAATTAAGAGTGAGTGAGGCAGAAAGCGCTAACGCGTACATACCTTACCAAAACGGACTTATCTATAGCCCTGTGAATAATAACACACCTGGTTTTGGAACAGGCTTAAACTTACCAAGCACTTATCCTACTAATATTCAGCCGCAACGTTCAAGATCATTTGAGATCGGGCCTGACCTGGGCTTTTTCAATGACCGCTTAAATGTAAACTTCACTTATTATAATACCTATTCAGATCATCAGATCATAACCGTTCCTGTGGCTATCACTTCAGGGGTTAATAGCGTTTTAATAAACTCGGGAGCTTTACGTAACAGGGGTATTGAATTAACCGTGAGCGGAAAAGTTATTAAGACTCAAGATTTCTCGTGGGATGTAACTGTAAACGCGGCACATAACCAAAATAAAGTTGTGGCGCTTGAACCGGGTATTAATTCATTGCAATTGGGCTCATGGTTTGGCAGCAATGGTGTAACCATGAAGGTTGATGTTGGCGATAACTACGGCAGCATTTACGGCTACGATTACAAATACGTGAACGGCCAAAAAGTAGTTAACCTGGTGTACCATGATGGTTACAATACAGGCAACGGGCCGGTGCTTGGTTCACAATACGCTACTTCAGACAATATTGTTAAAATAGGTGATGCCACGCCAAAGGTAACAGGTGGTATTTCTCAGAATTTCCGCTACAAAAACTTCAGTTTATATGTTTTAACTGATTTCAAGATCGGTGGCCAGATATGGTCGGGCGATTATGCCACTATCATGGGACAAGGTTTGGCTCCTGAAACAGTTTATGAAAGAGACGGGCATGGGTTACCATACACTTTCCCTGATGGAACCAAGGCCAACGTTGGTGTAATTTTACCTGGTGTTGTACAGGGGCCTAATGGCACTTATGTACAAAATACAAATGTTGTGAACTCATGGTGGAAATATGCAGGCAACTATCAATCATGGGATAATGATCCTATAGTACGCAGCAATTCTATTTTCAATGATTCATGGGGCAAATTGCGTGAGTTATCAATTACTTATAACCTGCCAAAAGATTTTGTACAAAAGACCAAAGTATTCCAAACCCTGTCATTCTCATTAATAGGTCGCGACCTGTTCTACATTTTTACCACTTTACCGGATAAGATCAATCCTGAAAGTATTGTGGGCACCGGAAATGTTCAGGGTATCCAATTTGGCGGTTTGCCTGGTGTACGTTCTTACGGGTTTTCTGTAAAGGCGGGATTTTAACATAATTTAAAAACTTAAAACATACTATTATGTCAAAATATTATAATATAAAACATTGGCTGGGAATAATGACCGCTACGGTGTTTATTGCCACTGTTTTTGCGTCCTGTACCAAAAATTTTCAAAAAGAAAATGCTCCCTATAGTGGTTCTGCATCAGCAACATTGCCACAGCTTTTTACAGGTATTGGAGCTAATATGGATCGTGCTGCTGACATAGGCAACTGGGCCTCTGCACGCTGGCTATATCCTATTACACAACTTGGCGCAGTATATGCAGCATCGGATTTTGGTTTTATTCAGGGAACAAGCTGGAACGAGTTTTATCAAAACTTACCTGCCATGAATCAAATGCTGACTACAATGACATCCAGTCCTGATTCAGCAACCTATATCAATGCTGAGGCTATGGTAAAGGTATTAAGGGCATACCAGGCCATTGAACTATCCAATCTTTATGGCGATATGCCTTATTCAAAAGCAGGAAAGGCGTTTTCAGGCTCTACATCTGATCTGGTTGTGCCTTATGATAAACAGCAGCAAATATACCTGTCATGCTTAAGTGACCTCACCTGGGCGGTAAATCATTTTAACACCAACAGCAACCAGTTTTCATTCAGTTCCAACGACTTCCTTTTAGCAAATAACATTGCACAATGGGTGAAATTTGCTAATTCGCTGCGGTTGCGTTACGCGCTTACCATTTATGATAAGGATAATACTGATGCAGGGCCAATTATTGCCGATGCACTTACAAAGCCGTTATTAACAGATGCAGTGGCCGATGTGGTTGGCTTTAACCAAACGAATGTTCCGGGGATATCTTTTGATATAGACGGAGCGGGTAGAGACTTCTTTTTCAGGCAGGAAAGCCGCGCAAGGATGGGAACCACCCTTTGGGATCTATTCAGCAATAATAATAACACCAATGGTAGCGGGATATTCGACCTCAGGTGTAAAATATTTTTTGAGGTGAATGGAGATACCACAGGTACCGCAGCAAGTTTAGATACATCGGGTGGTGTTAAAGGTAAATGGGTTGCTTATCCGCAAAACCCGGTTACATCTATAACTGATGGCGGTAATCCGTATGACACTCAAAGAGATCCTGCTAATAAAGGTTGGTCGTACCCAACAGATAGAAATGGTAATTTATATTCAAATTATAATTATTATTGGGGGAGAGACGGGAATATTTCCGGATCGACAGGTGCTGTGCCTGAACTTTTAATTACAGCTGCAGAAGTACACTTTTTGAAAGCCGAAGCCTACGCAAGAGGCGCCGGAGTAGGCGCAAACCTTACCCTGGCACAAACTGAATATGAGAATGGTATAAGAGCTTCGCTTACATTTTGGAAAACTGCGGCCTTTAATTCTACTGTTTGGGTAGTAAATAAGCCAGCTTCAGGAATTCCAACCACTGCAGAAATTACGGCTGTATTAACCAACCCTAAGGTCGCCTTTAATACAACAAATGCAGTTAAATTAATTTATACACAGGAATGGATTGATTTATTCCGTCAGCCATGGGTAGCCTGGACCCTGTTAAGAAGAACAGGTGGCGCAACCCCTGTGGATCCTACTAACCCGGCCGGATATACACAAAACTATGGCAGCTTGCAACGTTATCAATATCCGAGCGACGAATCGCAATTCAATAATGCCAACTGGACGGCAGCCTTAGGTGGCGGTAAAGATCTTACCAGCACAAAAATTTGGATAACAAAATAGTTAGTATAAGCATTTCACCAGTTTTATAGCCTTGTTACTACAGACAAGGTGAAGTGTAAACAACTATCAATGAATTTATAAAGAGCAGCCCGGCAAACGCCAGGCTGCTTTTTTTATTCCGCTATATATTTCTTTGTCTAGCTTGTTAAAATAGCGTACTTCAACAATAGGATATAATACCCTATTTGTATACAATTTTTATCACAATATTAAAAATAAACTATTATGTAAGTGTCTTTTTACCAACTGTTTAATATCTTTACTCATGGTTTTAATTACTGAGCATATGATCTTGCAGGGTATTAAAGCCGGAGGTGCTTCCAGGCGAAATTATGAGCAGAAGCTTTATGACCTATTTTTTTATTTAATAAGAGAAGCTGAAAAAAAATACGGCATCCAGCCCGAAGAAGCCGCCAGTGTATACTCCGATACCGTTCTGGCGGTTATTAAAAATATTGTTGCCGAAAAATTTGAAGGCAATTCATCTCTAAAAACATACTGCTACCAAATATTTACTAATAAATGTGTTGACCTTTTGCGAAAAAGAACGACTAATAGGGGTAAGATGGAAGATACAATCCCTTACGATAGTTTAGTTTATGAACTCCCTGATGAAACAAGATCTATTATTCAAAAAATTATTGTTAAGGATGAAAGACAACAGATCCTTGAAAAGTTAAATGAAATAGGTGATAAATGTAAAGAACTGCTATTGATGTTTGAAGATGGGTATAACGATAAGGAGATTGCTGCACACATGAAATACAATACCGCAGATGTGGTAAAAACAACCAGGCTGCGCTGTTTGGAAAAACTAAAATTGAAAATAACTACAATAACATCAAAATGAGCGACTCAATAAATTATATCGACAACTATTTCACCGGAGCGCTGAGTGATATTGAGAAATCCGACTTTGAAAAAAGGTGTGCTGCTGATCAGTCGTTTGCAAAAGAGGTTGCAGAATATATCAGCATGCGCGATGCCATAAATGAGTATTTGAAACAGCAAAAAAGAGAAGATCTTGCAACACAGCATCAGGAATTATCTACTCCTTCAAATTCAACTAAAATTATTGTATTAAAAAGGATAGCTTATCTAGCTGCGGCCTGTATACTGTTAACAATCGGGTGGTTTTCATTTTTGCGGCATTCTAAATCCCAACTAATTGCAGCCAACTATATATCAGAAAATTTAAATACCCTTGGTTTAAATATGGGTGTTTCTGATTCGCTGCAAATGGGTATAACTGCTTATAATTCAAAATCATATACAGAAGCAGAAAGATTGTTTAACCCACTTACACATCGCCCGGCAACAGCACCCGAAGCAATTAAATACCTGGGACTTACTTACCTGGCCGATAAACAATACGATGCCGCCTTGAAAAATTTTGATCAACTGGCATCCATGTCGCTGCACATTAATCCCGGGCTGTTTTACAAAGCGCTTACGCTGATGGAACGGTCGGAGGGAACAGACTGGCAGCAGGCAAAAAAAATATTACAACAGATCATTGATAAAAAACTATACGGCTATCAGCAAGCAATTAATTGGATCAATCAATTTTAAACCTTAAGCGTTATGGAAACATCTGAAAACAAACCAGGAAATTCATTTACATCCATCACCATTCCGTGTAAACCCGATTACAGTCTATTGGAAAAAACGTATCGCAAGAACGAGATTATTGTATCGTTTAAAGACGTTCCTACCAAAGAGCAAATAGAAACAGTAAAGGGTTATTTCCATAAAATGGATATCAAAGATATAAAAATAATTACCTGTGATAATTGCGAGTTGCCCGTGCAATTATGGCAAGCAGATGGTATCGATACTGTTATAAGCGGCAAAACAGTTAAGGCTGGCTCGGGCCCGGGCACGGGAACTGTAGGTGAACATTATTCTTTAAATTTTTTAAGTAAAATTCCATATCATAATTGGGATAAATCGGCTAAAAAGACCTATAAAACCGAAAAAAGTACGCTTAAAGAAGTTGTAACTATAGCTGTTTTAGATACAGGGGTCGATCCATTTATTATAGATGAGGGATATGTTGCACATAATTTGCAAAATCAGCCGGGGAATGAATGTTTCGCCGAAGTACAAAATGGATGGAACTTTGTTGATAACAACACCGATATAGAAGATGATAACCCCGGAAGACACGGTAGCCTGGTTACCCAGTTTATTATTAACGAATTTAAAAAGAGTGAAGACAGAACCGTCCGGATCATCCCGCTGAAAACCCATGACCGTAACGGAGAAGGCGACCTTTTCAAAATATTTTGCGCTGCTTTTTATGCTATAGCTAAAGGGGCACAAATTATTAATGCCAGCTGGGGATTTTATTATTACGAATCACTTCCGTATGAACCACTTAAAATATTGGTAGATGTGTTACATAAGAAAGGTATTTTGCTGGTTACTGCTGCAGGTAACCAGGATAAGAGTGACGATAAAATAGCAGAAGAAATTTATCGTATAAAACACCATGGGGGCTTCCTTAACGCTTTTCAGTTACGGGATCTGGCTATACACCAGTTCTTACCTGCCTGCCTGAGCAATACCGAAACAAACCTGATCACCGTTACTACAACTGACGGTGTAAATGTTGCGCCAACAGAAAATCATTCTGATACTTTTGTTGATATTGGTGTTATTGCTGATAAAAACCAAAATGAAGACCTGTGGTTCAATGTGCCATTTGAACAAAGCAGTGCTGGCGCGGTAGTTAGGGGATCATCTTTTGCTACAGCTATTGCCACCGGTATTATAGGCGCAAACTGCGGGAAGGAACTTTATACAGCAAATACCATCAACAAGCAGCTTTTTATAGCGGAACTTTTTCAAATAACCCAAAATGCCCCGGGATCTGGTTTATGCACAAAGCATGCGGGTTTAGATCAGCGCCTGATTAGAAATGGTGTGTGTATAAAAAAATAATTCAGGCATACTGTATGGCAAATGGGATATTATTACAAATACATGCTATTGTTGTGTTTGCTTGCTTTGCAGGCGATTATAAGTCACGCGCAATGTATTACTGATTATAGTATCCGCCAGGAAATAAGCCTCATTAGGAATGGGCAGTACGAAACTGATTACAAAATAAATAAGCTGGCAGGAGTAAGGGCTGCCTACCTGAATTGCCATCAGAAAAACGGACCGGTATATGCTGAGATCATGCACCGCCTGGGCGATTTGTATGCTAAAGCCGGCAATATAGAAGAAGGAATAGCATATACCACAACGGCAGTTGATATTAACAGGCACACAGGTAAACCCGAACCATTTTTGTGCAACAGCTATTATAATCTCGGTATATTTTATGGGCAGCTTGGTCTTATCCATCAGTCCGACGATTGTTTTAACCATTGTATTGCTGTGGGCAGGTTTTTTACCGAAAAGTATTTTATAGTAGGTATGGCCCATGCCCAATTGGCTTACTCCTTTTTTAAAGCCGGTGATTATCAGCAAGCAAGAGTTACTGCCATTAAAGGTTTGTTTTTCTCTAACAGAGCAAAGGATACCGTTGAACAAGGCGCATTATGGGCGCAAAAGGCACAGGCTGAAATTGAAATGGCCAACTTTAAGGATGCTATGCAAAGTATTACTATTGCACTAGCACGGCTTAATGGGAAGGATAATATTGACCTGGCTACCACGTATTCCATTTATGCTGATCTTTTAGATGCTACCGGGAAATATCAATTGAGTACGGTATATTATCAAAAAGCCTTTCTCCTAAATAAAAAACTTCAAAACACAGCACAATGTGCCAATGATCTAAACGACCTGGGAAAGGTGTATGATGACGACTTAAAGCAGTTTGATACCGCAAGAAAATGGTATAATAAAGGTTTGATGTTCGCCAAAGGCAATGGTAATAGTTATCAAATGGCAGGCTTATATCAAAATTTAGGTGTAACCTATTGGAAACAGTATGATTTTAAGAAAGCCCTGAACTTTTATCAAAAGGCATTAAATATATTACCCATAAATTTTACAGACCGGGCAATTACCAGTAATCCGGAAGTGGGTCTGTTGAATCAAATTTCCAACGATTATTATGTAAGTACTTTGTTAGCCAATAAAGCAGAAAGTTTGCTGGCGTTATATAAACAAACAGGTACCAAACCTTTGCTATACGCCGCGTTGCGCACTTTCTTACTTTCAGACCACTCAATAGATATGATGCGGTGGAAGCAGTCGGGCGAACTTTCGAAACTACTCTGGCGCAGCCAAACCAAACAGATGTACGAAAATGCAATTGAAGTTTGTTACTTGTTGAATGATACAGAAAATGGGTTTTACTTTTTTGAAAAAAGCCGCTCCGTTTTGCTTAATGATCAATTAAACTACACTGCAAAAATATCGTTCAATGATAAAAAGCTGAAAGGAAAGCTGCAAGTAAGTATAGACAGTTTGAATAAGCAAATACTGTTGTTAAATAGCAATAAAAGTGATACTAGTTTGAATAGGAAATGGTTGGCTTTACATCAGCAATGGGAGGGGCAACAAAGCCTGCTTAAAGCAAAGTCATTCGGGAGCGCTGATCTGCCCGATAAAGTCGACGGCTTGCTTCGTGATGCACAACATCAGTTACAACATAGCAAGCAATGGTTAGTTGAATATTTCAATAGCGATTCCGTTGTTTATGCCGTAGTTGTGTCGCCTGTTAAGGCTAAAATGTATAAGATCCCCTATGCCACATATCTTTATGATAGTGGTGAGTTTTTAAGATACTGTTCAAATGCAGGCTTGCTTAATCAACATTATGACCAGTATGTGAATTTTGCCGTCAAATTATATCAAAAACTGTTTAAACCGTTACAAATTTCGGCCAAAAGCATCGTTATTTCACCGGGAGAACGTTTTATACCTTTTGATGCCCTGCTTGATGATCCACATTCGGGAGAAAGTTTTCTTTTGAAAAAATACGCGTTCAGTTATGCATATTCTATGCGGGTATTAATGAGCCATCATACCACAAAGGGCAATCAAAAGTTTAGCTTTTTGGGTATAGCCCCGGAGTATTTTAAAGAGAATGTCGCATTACAGCCTTTAGAAGGTTCTGTGGCATCGCTCCGGCGCATCCAAACCGGTTTTAATTCCACTTTATTGTTAAAAGGTGATGGTGCTAAAAAAGGCGAACTGCTTTCCCAATTACCACATGCTCAAATTGTTCAGATCTATGCACATGCAACAGCCGATAGCAATAACCGGGATCCTGTGCTTTATATGGCTGATTCGGCTGTTTTGATGAGTGAGATTCAAAAACTCAACTGCAGCAATACTGATATGGTAACACTTTCGGCATGTAATACAGGTATTGGTTACACGGCAGTTGGCGAAGGCACGTTTAGTATGGCGCGGGGATTTCGGCTAGCCGGCATTCAGAGTACGGTTACCAATTTATGGCAGGCAGATAATCAGGCTACTTATGCGCTAACCGAAAGCTTTTACAAATACCTCAGGCTGGGATTTTCTAAAGATGAAGCCTTAAGATCAGCAAAGCTTAATTTCATAAGCCGTGATCAATCACATACATTGCCCTATTATTGGGCGGCCACTATTATTATCGGCGATAATTCAGCGTTGAACATTCCCTTTACTGAAAATAAAAATAACATGGTATGGCTGGTGTCTGCATTTACAACCCTTTTCGCTCTGCTTGGTGGCTTTTATTTTTTTGTTTGGAAGAGGAGAGGTGCTATTAAATAATAAGTTTCTGATTAAATGATGTTTAAATGAATAAAAGCAGGATTCTTGTTTCCTGTTGACGCGCATTTTTCGACTAATGAAGTAAATACAATAGATAATCAATTGTTTCACACTTCAATTAATCATCATGAAAAATCTAGCTTATTCATCCGCTGTACTCTTTGGCCTTTTATTGTTCGCATCATGCACAAAAAATGCTTTGGTAAAACCTGGTGCAACTGATTCTATTCCGGTTGTACAATCAAAGTTGCCATGTAGTTCCTCAGGCATCGTAAAATATGTGCTGAAAAACACTACAAAGCAGGGTTCGTTCAATGTTGCTTTTTCAGGCCCGGGATATTATTCATTTACTTTACCTGCAAACGGAACCGATACAGTTGGTATCCCGTCAGGCGTATATACATTAAAGACGACTGCTATTGGAGATAATGACTTACATAGCTATATTTTAGGAAACCAGCCGGTTGTAAATGCACCCGATGCACAATTTACTAATCTGGAGATCGATCCTTGTCATACCGGCAGTGAATTGCAACTTTCTATAAGATAGGCATATATAAACAGAATGTAAAAGGCCGTTTCATATTAACTGTGAAGCGGCTTTTTTATGTGTATGTTACCGTATACTTTCTACAGTGTAAATGAAACTATCTGCTTTATAATAACCTAAGTTATATTCTATAGGTCTTTCTCCGCGGTCAAACACAAAACGCTTGCGAAATAGGATAGGACTTCCTGTCGCTATCCTCAGCTTCTCAGCTATAAATGCGTCTGCGGCTTTCGCGCTAATTTCTTCTTTAGATAATGTAGCTACAACAGAATGTTCGGTTTCCAGCATTTCATATAGCGGCATTTTAAAATCTTCTTCGCCTGTTAGGCCAACACGGGGATGGAAATAAGAAACGAAATAAACAAATGGCTCGTTTGGCTTGCCCCGTAATTTTTCCATCTTTAATACCTGGCGATCTGTTTTGATCTCAAAAAAATTGGCAAGTGCTTCATCAGGCGTAACCCAACTGATATGTAATTCGAAATTCTTGATCGGGATGCCACGCAATTTCATTTCCTGTGAAAAGCTTAACCAATTGTTTGACTTTGAACTAACAGCCACCGGTGCCACTTTAGTACCCGTGCGTTTTTTTCTGATCAATAAGCCTTCATATACTAATTTGTTGATCGCCTGCCTTAATGTAGTACGTGATATAGCCAGCATTTTAGCTAACTCCACCTCGTTGGGTAAAAGTTTTCCGTTTTGATATTCTTCCTCTTCAATCAATTTTCTTAACAGTGTTTCTGCCTGTATATGCAACGGAACAGGGCTTTTATGATCTAAAGAATACCTCATTTTATAACTGGTTACATTAATAAGATTAAGTTTATTAATTGATTTGTATGTACAATATAGAGCAAATTAAGCAATAAACGATTAGCTTTTTATAGAAAAAAAATAAAAAATATTAATTATCAAAAATATTATTATGTTTGTACATTAGAACATTATAAACAAACCATAACAAAATTTTCCCGGAGACAATATTTACGATAAAAGTTTTTTGTGTTAATTTTAATATGTATGTACATTACTACAAATAAAAAATGAATTTAAATCAAACTTCTACTTTAAATCACGATGCCAATACGGGTATATCATTACGTAAGTCATCGCAGCCCTTATTGCCTTTAAAACTTCAGCCGAATAGTATATCAGATGCGGACGGATATAATATTTATCCGGTCTGCCATATCGATGGCGAGAAGATAAACAACGGTTTTAATTCTTTAGCCCAATGGATAATTGCCCAGGGTAATGTAGTGATAGATGGTTTTGGAGGAGTTTTTTGGGAAAAGATTAAAAAGGGCTTAGACCAGGAATTTAAAAAGCAACAAGCAACAGTAAATTGGATAGAAACCACCGATTTTCTAAAGCCGGAGTCCGAGATAGATGCGTTGCTGAAACCATTTTTAGGCACACAAGAATCAGTATGGGGTACCCGGTGCACATTGCAATTGGGTGATCTTTATGATCATGACAAATTATCAACCCCAAAGCCCGATCTCAACTTTGATCTGAATATTGTTATTGGAACTGCTGCGGCGCTTGCAGGCTGGAAAACTCCTGTTATTTATATCGATATTCCGAAAAACGAAATACAATTCAGGATGCGTGCAGGCTCTATCACCAATTTGGGTAGTAGCAATTTGTATGAGCCTTTTATTATGTACAAACGGTTTTATTTTGTCGATTGGGTTTTACTGAACCAGCATAAAAAACAATTGCTTAATAGCATAGCTGTGGTGGCTGACGCTCAATGGCCCGATGACATTAACTGGATGCTTAAAGCTGATCTGGTTGATGGCCTTAATAAGATAAGCCAGTCAGTTATCAGGGTTAGGCCCTGGTTTGAGCCGGGCGCATGGGGCGGGCAATGGATAAAAGAGCACATACCGGCAGTAAATAAGGATGTAGTTAATTATGCATGGTCATTTGAATTGATCGTTCCTGAAAACGGACTGATTTTTGAAAGCGCTGGTAATTTACTGGAAGTGTCGTTTGATTTCCTGATGTTCCAAAACCAGCAACAAGTGTTGGGTAAGCATGGTGAACAGTTTGGTGATGAGTTTCCCATCAGGTTCGATTTTTTAGATACTTATGAAGGTGGCAATTTGTCGATCCAATGCCATCCCGGTTTAAAATATATCCGGGAAGTATTTGGCGAAACCATAACACAGGATGAGACTTATTATATACTGGATTGTGAGCCGGGAGCGAATGTATATCTCGGTTTTCAGGAAAATATCGATCCGGCCAGCTACCGGGAAGCCTTGGAAACCAGCCAGGCAGAAGGCAAGGAGATAGAAATTGAAACGTATGTGCAATCGCATACAGCAAAAAAGCACGATCTTTTTTTAATACCTAACGGAACAGTACACAGCGCAGGTGCCGGTAATCTTGTATTGGAAATAAGCGCTACCCCTTACATTTTCACCTTCAAAATGTATGATTGGTTAAGGCTTGACCTGGATGGCAATCCACGCCCGATTAATATAGAGCACGCTTTTAATAATCTGAATTTCGAACGCAAAGGCGAACGTGTACAAAGTGAATTAATATCCGAACAGTCGGTAATTGAAACGGGTTCCGACTGGCAGTTGGTTCACATACCCACACACCCTGAACATTTTTACGATGTACACCGGGTGGAGTTCGATGGCAGCATCCAAATAGCAACTGATAATATCTGCCATGTAATGATGCTTGTTGAAGGTGATGCTGTGGAGGTGGAAACTGCAGATGGCAGCAAACATCGCTTTGCTTATGCCGAAACGTTTGTAGTTCCGGCTGCCGCACAATCCTATAAATTGACCAACCTGGGTAAAGGCAGGGCAAAAGTTATCAAAGCATTTTTAAAGTAAACCATATGAAAAATTCACACGAAAATACTTTAGAAAAACACAGTAACGCCTACTTATACCTGGTTTGCCTGGTAGCAGCACTTGGCGGATTTTTATTTGGCTTTGATACCGCGGTTATTTCTGGCACAGTAAGCCTTGTTAAACACGATTTTAACCTTGATGCCCTGCATGAGGGCTGGTTTGTAAGTTGCGCATTGCTCGGCTGCATTGCCGGTGTAAGCGTTTCAGGCAAGTTGAGCGATAAATACGGGCGTAAACTTATACTCATCCTTTCGGCTATACTGTTCCTGTCATCGGCGCTGGGCTGCATGTTCTCCGGTTCGTTTACGGTACTTATTCTGTTTAGGCTAATAGGTGGTTTGGGCATAGGTGTAGCCTCCATGGTATCGCCATTGTATATTTCTGAATTCGCGCCATCCCGGTTTAGGGGGATGATGGTATCGTTGTATCAGCTGGCTTTAACAATAGGTATTGTGCTGGCATATTTTTCAAATGCTTACCTGGCAGGCCATACCGGTGATCCTTTCAGCAGCGCGGGAGCCCATAAAATATTTTCAGATGAGGTATGGCGCGCTATGCTTGGCTTAGGCGCTGTGCCGGCAGCAATATTTCTGTTATCGCTACTGTTAGTGCCCGAATCACCAAGGTGGCTGCTTTTAAAAGGGCAAACACAAAAAGCTATGGCCATTCTCATAAAAATTGAGGGTAGGGCAGAAGCAGAAAGAGAAGTAAAAGACATTGGTACATTAAAAAATAATGATGAAGCATCCTCGCTGAAAGAATTATTTAAACCTGTTTATCGCCGGGCATTGCTTATCGGTTTGCTGTTGCCATTCTTGTCGCAGGTATGTGGTATTAACGCGGTGATCTATTACGGCCCGCGTATTTTGGAACAGGCAGGCTTTACACTTAATAACGCGCTTGGCGGGCAGGTAACTATAGGGCTGGTAAACGTGGTTTTTACCTTTGTAGCCATTTTTACCATTGATAAATGGGGCCGCAAGCCATTGCTTTTTGTGGGAATAGGCGGAGCCGTAGTATCGCTGATCATTATCGGGGCACTATTTGCGCTTAACGTTACATCAGGCCCATGGATATTGATTTTCATATTGGCTTTCATTGCCTGTTTTGCCTTCTCTTTCGGGCCGGTTTGCTGGGTAGTAATCGGGGAGATATTCCCTAACGCTATACGTGGCAAAGCTATGGCGCTGGCTACACTATCATTATGGGTGGGCAACTTTTTAGTAGGCCAGCTAACACCATTATTACTGGAAGGGGTGGGCTCTTCCTTTACGTTCTGGCTGTTTGCGCTGTGTTGCTCTCCTGCACTATGGTTAACATGGAAGTTAATACCCGAAACTAAAGGGAGATCACTTGAAGATATAGAATCCTATTGGAAAGAAAGTTATAAGGGTGAGTTAAAAGCAACCGGCACGCCTCTTCACCTGGAAGAACAAATACTCGACCAAAAACCAAATTAATAAAATTCACACACCATTTAACCCAATTATTATGAGAATTAAATTACTTTACAAACCAAGAAAACTTAAATGGCCGCCTAAAAGCCAGTTGGCGGCAATAGTGGTTTTTGCATTTTTATCAGGTAGTACTTTTATAAATGTAAGGGCTGCTGCAATAACTGCAAAGCATGTTATTGCAAAGGATGTTGTAATTACAGGCCGTGTAAATGACGACCAGGGCCAGCCATTGCCCGGTGTCAGCATCAGTATTACAGGCACTTCGTTCGGCACAATGACTGATCTTAACGGTAATTACAAACTTAACGTACCTGAAGCCAATGCTAAAGGAACGCTATCCTTCTCTTTTGTAGGTTTTGCAAAAGAGGAAGTGGCTATTGGCGAAAAAACGATCATTAATATCGCGTTAAAGCCGGATAACAGCAAAGTACTTAACGAAGTGGTTGTGGTTGGTTATGGTACACAACGCCGTTCAACCATTAACGGCGCTGTAAATGTGGTAGGTGCCAAGGATATCGGCGATAAACCGGTATTGAACCCGCTACAGGCATTGCAGGGCGAATCCCCCAATTTAATCATCCAGCAAAGCACCCTTGACCCGGGAAGTAATGTAAGCGTTAATATCAGGGGTGTAGCCACCTTAAATAATAACGATCCTTTATTGGTGATTGATGGGATAAGCGCCCAATCAATTAATGAACTCAATTTGCTCAATCCGAATGATATTGCGAGCGTTACCGTATTGAAAGATGCAGGTTCTGCAGCAATATACGGTTCGCGAGGTGCAAATGGTGTAATATTGGTAACTACCAAAAGCGGAAAATTAAATCAGAAAGCTTCGATAAGTTACGATGGCACCTACGGCTTACAGGTACCAGATGTATTGGTGAAAAAAGTAAGCGCTTCAGACAACGCATACTATAAAAACGAAGCGCTGGTAAACTCAGGTTTGCCTCCTGCTTATACGCCTGAACAAATACAACAACTGGCAGCACAGGGTAAAGGAACATGGGATATTAACCATTTATTATACAATGCGCCGCAACAATCGCAAAATGTAAGTCTTACCGGTGGCAGTGATAAAAGCTATTACTTTATATCGGGCGGATATCAGAATCAGATGAGCAACTTTATTGGCAACGGTGGCTCAGGAGATAAGTTTGGTTATCAGAAATATAACCTGCGATTAAATGAAACTGCCATAGTTGGCATATTTAAGTTAAATGCCATATTGGAGTATACCAAATCACGCAATAAAACAAACAGCGTTGGCGATAACAATATTGTTGCTGATGCTGATCGTGTACCCGCCAACTATAACTGGCAGGATGCCAATGGTAACTATCTTACCAATCCTGTTGCTTCGCAATATAACGAATATGGTGTTTTAGAGCAGGGTGGTTATAACCAGGCCGATAATGACCGCGTTTTTGGTAACCTGAACGGTACAGTAAATATCACCAAGGACCTGAAATTAACAGGAGTATTTGGTGGTACTATAGAAAATGACGGTAATTTCTTCAGAAGAACTCAGGTGAATTATTTACCCGCGGGTGTTTACGGGAATGATTTAACTACTTATGACAATAACAGCAAATCCAATTCATTTAACACGCAGGTATTTGCCAATTATAATAAAACCATTGCCAAAGATCACAACCTGGGCGTAACACTGGGTGTATCCAGCGAGATCAACAGTCAAAATGGTTTCCAGTTACAAAAAACTTTAACAGATCCAACATTCGGTAATGCAACTACCGGTACTTTAATTGATGCTACCAACTCATACAACAGCATTACTGTGCAGGCTAACAGCTTACAATCGGTATTTGGCCGTATAAACTATGATTACAAAAACAGGTATTCGGTTGACTTTGTATTCCGTGATGATGCCTCTTCCAAATTTGCGCAGGGCCACAGGAATGGTTTCTTTCCTTCGGTAAATACAGGCTGGCTGGTATCTGATGAATCGTTCATGCAGCCTATTAAAAATGTACTTGATAACCTAAAACTACGTGCAACATATGGGGTAGTGGGTAATAACCAATCGGCTGGTAACTATACTTATCAAACTACTTATTTTAACTACCCGGCCGCTTATGGTTTTGGTAACACGGCAAACGCTACATCTGTAGTAGGTGGCGCAGGTACAAACCTGTCAAATCCATTACTAACCTGGGAAAAGGCTGCGACCTTTAACGTGGGTATCAACTTCGGGTTGTTTAACGACAAGCTTACCGGTACGTTTGATTACTTTAACAAGGTAACCAGCAATATACAGGCAACACCACTTGATGTACCGAGTATATTCGGTGCAACACCTCCGCAGGCTAACGTAGCTAAGGTAAGGGATCAGGGCTGGGAACTTGAACTAACCTATACCTTGAAGACCCCTGGTGTTACGCAAAGCTTCAGCGGTAACATAGCCAATACTAAAAATACAATTTTAGCTTTAACCGGTAACGCGCAGCAAATAACTTATAATGAGGATGTTTATCAATTGATTGATGCGGTTGGTCATCCTATAACACAGTATTACGGTTACGAAACCAATGGCTTTTATCAAAACCAGGCACAGGTAAACAGTTACCCGAAAATAGCCGGAAATGTTGTTGGTGTGGGCGATTTAAAATTTAAGGATTTAAATGGTGATGGCGTAATAGATGCCAAGGATAAAACCTTTATAGGTGATCCGTTCCCTCACTACACTTTTGGCTTTACATACCGTATTTCAGTTGCCGGGTTCGATCTGTCGGCATTTATACAGGGTGTAGGTAAAAGGGATGAGTTTTTACGCGGCGAGTTGGTTGAACCATTCCATTATAACTACGGTGCAACAGTTTATGAGCATCAGCTTGATTTCTGGACACCGGAAAATACCGATGCCCGTTTCCCTCGGTTAGCTACAATTGGTTCTGCCTCAAATACCAACAACTGGCGCACAGGTTCTAATTTATATGATTTTAATGCCGCATATGCAAGGTTAAAGAATGTTAATATAGGCTATACACTGCCTAAAAGCATGACCACCAAAATCGGGATCCAACGATTAAGGGTATCCCTGGTTGGTCAAAACCTGTTAACACTAACCAAATTAAAGTTTATCGATCCTGAAACATCAGAATTTGGTAACGATGAAAACCCGACTTCTGCTTCAAACAGTGCCAGGGCTTACCTGCTGCCTGTGTATTATGGAGTTGGGGTAGATATGACATTATAAAAATATTAAAAAAGAAAAGTTATGAAATTTTTTAAAAAACTCTTCATTGTATCACTGGCGGCAATAGCATCGTCAGGATGCAGAAAGTTGAATATAGCGCCAACGGATTCCTACTCGGAACTCGACTTTTGGACAACCAGCGCCAACGTATACAACGCCCTGAACAATAATTACAGTCTGATCCTGACCAGTGGTATGTATTTCAATCCGGAAGGGATGTCGGATAATGCTTATTCACAAAGCAATAGCGATTTGTTGCTGATCGGAAGCGGAACCGCCAACGCGCAAACAGCAGAATTTGCCAACGACTGGGCCTATTATTACAAAACCATTAAATCATGTAATGAGTTTTTGGCCAATATAGATAAAAACAAAACACTGGATGCGGCTACGCTGACCAGGTTAAAAGCCGAAACACGTTTTATTCGTGCTTATGAGGATTTCAACCTTACAAAATGGTACGGCGATGTACCATTGGTAAATGATGATATTACCGAAGATGAAGCCAAAGTTATACCGCGCACACCAAAGGCTGATGTAGTTAACTTTATTTTAAGCGAGTTAACTGCAATTATCCCATCATTACCCACACAAGATCAGCTTGCGCTAAGCGAAAATGGCAGGGTTACCAAAGGTGCCGCGCTTGCTTTAGAGGCAAGGGTATTGTTATACCAGGGAAACAAAATGGCTGATGTGGTTACAGTATGTGAAAGCCTGATGAACAGCCAAAATGGTACATATTCCTTAAGCCCTAACTACGCTAACCTGTTTAGTGATCCATCAACCAATAAAAATAATCCTGAAACTATTTTTGCGCTGCAATATGTGCCTACCACAACACGTACCTGGTCTGATTTCTGGGATTTTTGCCCGAATAGTGTAGGCGGCCGTACAAGCGCATTGGCACCAACTCAGGAATTAGTGAATGATTACATTATGCTTAATGGCGATACCATAACCCAGTCAGGTTCTGGTTATGATCCTACTAACCCATATGTGAACCGTGATCCGCGCTTATCAGCAACTGTTGTGTATGATAAATACTATTGGAACAATGGTAACGGCATTAACGGAACCAGCAAAACCATCTATATAAAACCAGGCAGCGACCCTACAGATGCAACTACTGGTCAGGCAGGTCCGGACGAGTATGTTGCCGATCGCGAAAGCTCATCGCCTACAGGCTATTATTGGCGCAAGTATTTCGACCCAAGTGCGCAGGCTAATTTCGTGTCGGGCGATAATCTTTACCTGTTCAGGTATGCTGAAATATTATTGGATTATGCTGAAGCCAAGAACAGTTTAGGGCAAATGAATGCCACCATTTGGAATGAAACCATTGGCGCATTACGCATAAGGGCAGGATTTACCGATCCAAATGCTACCGGTTACCCAGCCAGTGGCGATATGACCAGCATCATCAGGAGAGAAAGAAGGGTTGAACTGGCGCTGGAAGGCTTGAGAACAGATGATATCAGGAGATGGAAAACAGCACAGGTGGTATTAAATGGTTATGCACATGGCGCTCAATTCTCTGGTGACCCAACAACCGACAACGGTTTTATAAGGGCACAGAAAAGATCGTTCAACCCTAACCGTGACTATTTGTGGGCAATACCAAGCGGTGATTTAGGTCTCGATAAAAATCTTACGCAAAACCCAGGCTATTAATTTATACCTATAAAATTTAAAAGAAATGAAAAAGATAGTTCAGTTAAGCTTTGTGGTATTATCAGCCATCATCGCTTTTACATCCTGCAAAAAGGATGACCATGCGCTAAATACTACTGTGGCCCCTGTAAATACATTAATAGCCCCAACAAATCAGGCCAGCATAAGCCTGCAGCCTGCAACAGGAGCAAGTATCGTATTTCAATGGAACGCCAGTACCACGCAGGATCTCGTGTTATACGAAGTGGCTTTTGATAAAGCAGATGGTGATTTCAGCAAGCCGGTATACAAAGTGCTTGCCGATGGCTCGGGAGTGCAGGCACAGGCCACCATCACACAAAAGGATCTGAATACCATTGCCTCGCTGGCCGGTATCGCGTCATCCAGTTCAGGAACGTTAAAATGGACGGTGATTACTTCTTTAGCTACCAATGCTAAGGTTGGAACAGCCGTTCATACATTGCAAATTACCAGGCCGGCAGGTTTTGCCGTATTGCCTGCTGCAATGTATATTACAGGTACAGCTACTGAAGGCGGAACCGATATTACCAAGGCGGTAGCCATGAAACAAACAGCGGCGGGGGTATTTGAGTTGTACACCTCGTTACAGCCGGGTACCTATCAGCTTACCGATCAGCCTAATGCCAACGGTACTAAATATTATATTGATGCTAATGGTATTATACAACTAGGCAATTCAACAACAACAATTACTGCCGCTACTAAACCTTACCGTATAAACCTTGATTTTACAGTTGCTACAACAAAAATAGTATCGATTGATTCACTGGGACTGTATATGTCGGCTTACAATACGGAGATAGGGCAGTTAAGTTATATTGGTAACAGTACCTGGGAAATTGCAAAACTGCCGGTTACTTTCTACCAGTTTTCATGGGGCAGGGATCAGCGGTATAAATTTATACTGCATACCTCAGCCGGGTTAGAGTATTGGGGAAGCACCCTGGCTAATAATGTGGATCCATCGGGACAACCTGCCAGTTATTTCTTCCTGGTGCCTGTAACTAACGATCAATGGAACAATACCTATAAATTCCCGGCAGCTGCCGATACGCATAATGTGAAAGTAGATGTATATTTCCAGGCAGCCTCGGATTACACGCATACGGCAACTGCTTTTAATTAATAATACTATACCGGTAATATTCCGGCCAATTTAATACCTGTTCACCTGTGATATTTTATTGCAGGTGAACTTAATCTACAGAGAAATGAGAAATGTTGTATATGGCTGTGTGGCAGCTCTGGCAATTTTAACGGCTTCGTGCAGTAAGTCAAAGGTTACACCCAATCAATCAGATACTACGGCGAATAATGGGGGGAGCACCCCACCTGTTACCGTATCCGCATACCTTACCAATGCAAAGGCAACACATGCTTTTGTGGTGAGCAATTATCTTACCTCGTATGGCAGCTACCGTGTAAATACCACTACTAACACTAACGGCGCTTTTGAATGGTATAATGCCAGTCAGCTTTATGCTGATGCCGCTATGGTTAGTTTGGGTGATAATACCTATCTGCAATACATGAATAATACCTTTAGCTGGTTAGGTAACCTGGTTGATAAATCGGATGCGAACGGCGGTTTATTCGCGGCAGCAAACCTTGATGGTTCAGGCGGGAGCGGGTTAAAATATGTTGATGATAATTCATTAACAGGCATGGCTTATCTGGAGGCTTATGATGTAACTGCGGGCACAACACAAGCCAATTACCTTAATGCTGCCGAAGCATGTGCAACATGGCTCATAAACAGCGGGCAGTGGGATACAAATTTGGGTGGTGGCTTTTGGTGGAATACTGCCAAAACTGTTAAAACAACCCAAAGTAATGGCCTTGCCTTACAACTGTTTCTTCGCCTGTATAAAATAACCGGGCAAACAACTTATCATGATTGGGCAGTGCAGGTAAATACCTGGTTAAATACAAAAATGTATGATAGTACCACAGGGCTTTATATATGGCAGATAGAAAGCAATGGCACAGTAGATAATTATAAATTTACTTATGATAATGCGATAATGACCGAAGCTGATCTGCTGTATGTACAGGCAATGGGCGATAACAGTTACCTTGCTAAAGCACAGGCACTGGGTAATGCTATGATAAAAACCCTATGGGATGTGAACCACAATGTTTTTATATTCAATACCAACGATGTACGTATAAACCCATGTTATTGCGGCTGGGCATCACAGGCTATGATCAAGTTATATGAGGCTGATAAAAACAGCAGCTGGCTTAGCTATGCCAAAGGTAATATAGACCAGATAAATATCGTGATGAAAGCAGCGAATAATGGTTACTACCAATACGCAGGTTTGGATGGCGCGGGGCGTTACACCAATATGGAAGGTGTTGACCAGGCATGGATGCAAAGGGTGCAAGCGCTGTTATCAAAATACAAATAATAAAACCTTTATAAATGAAAATATCAATAAGATCAGGTCTTTCTGTATTGGCTGTCGTGCTGTCATCGGGTGGTGCAATGGCGCAGAGTTTATTAAAATACGTCGATCCGAATGTAGGTACAGCCCATAGTCGCTGGTTTTTTTATACACCGGCCGCTGTACCCGATGGTATGGCAAAACTGGCACCATCAACAAACGGGCATTATGGCAACGCACAAGGATGGGAAGCTGTGGGTTATGATACCCGCCAAAATTCAATTGAAGGGTTTGTGCATTTTCATGAATGGCAGGTAGGTGGGGTTAGCTTTATGCCAACCACTGGTACGCTTAAAGTTAAACCAGGCGATCTGGATACACCGGGCAGCGGTTACCGCTCAAAATTCGACCGTAAAAATGAACTGGCGCAGCCTGGTTATTATAAAGTTTTGCTGGATGATTACCAGATCACCGCTGAATTGACCGCTACTAAAAGAGTAGGGTTTCATCGTTATACCTTCCCGGCCAGTGAGCAGTCGCACATTATACTGGATATTGGCAATGTACAAGGCGAGAGCGGTGCGGTAACCGATGCCGGTATCCATATGATTGATGCCACGCATTTCGAGGGCTTTGTGAATACCTATCCTAAATATGTTAAACTTTATGATCCCGAGGGTAAAGTATTAATGTTCTTTTATGGTGAACTGAGCAAAAAACCGGCAGATGTGGGTTCATTTACTACAGCGGGTGGTATCAGGCAACAATCAACCGAAGCTAAGGGAAAAGGAGCAGGGTTGTTTTTAGATTATAAAACCAGCGCTAACGAGCGGATTGAGATTAAAGTAGGCTTATCATATACATCAACAGCTAACGCGAAAGCCAACTTATTGACCGAAGCAGCCAATCTCACTTTTGATCAGGCTAAAGTAAAAGCACAACAAGAATGGGAAAGGGAACTTGGTAAATTAACTGTTGAAAGCAGTGATGATACCAGTAAAGTTAAATTTTATACAGGTTTGTTCCATTCACTATTGGGCAGGGGCGTAGCAAGCGATGTTAATGGCGATTACCCTAAGCATGGTGGTTTAATTGGCCATATGCCGGTATCTGCCAACGGCAAAACTTATAATTTTATAAATACTGATGCCATTTGGGGAGCCTATTGGGATCTGACCCAATTATGGTCACTGTCATATCCTGATAGCTATGAAGATTTTATCCACACCCAACTACAGCTATATAAAGACAAGGGGTGGTTTGGCGATGGCATTGCCAATAGCGAATATGTATCAGGCGTGGGAACTAACTTTGTTGGGTTAACCATTGCCGCGGCTTACCAGGCCGGTATCAGAGATTTTGATATCCCCCTGGCTTACAACGCTGTTAAAGCAAATGAACTGGGTTGGATGAACAGGAAGCCGGGATCAGGAAAAATGGATGTTAAAGCTTTTGTTAAGTATGGCTACGTTCCTTTTCTGGAAGGTGACGGCAGAAATTTTGTAACCGATTCAACCGGATCTGATTTTTCGGCTTCACATACTTTAGAATACAGTTTCAGTGCCTTTGCAGCAGCACAGTTTGCAAAGGCTTTAGGCAAAAGTGAAGACTATCAGCAATTGATCAAGCTTTCAAATGGCTGGCGGGCATTATATAATCCGGCTAATAAACTCATTCAGCCAAAATTTGCCAGCGGTGCTTTCATTGATAAATTTGACCCATATGCACCATGGCGCGGTTACCAGGAAGGCAATGCTATGCAATATACTTTCTATGTGCCGCAAAATCCGCAGGCTTTGATCTCAACTCAGGGTAAGGATTATTTTAACGATAACCTGGATGATATCTTCGATAAATCAGAAAAGGACGGCTTTGGTGGCGGCAAAACCATCAACGCGTTTGCCGGTATTACCTCAATTTACAATCATGGCAATGAACCGAGCCTGCACATTAGCTGGTTATTTGATTTCTCAGGCAAACCATGGCTTACCCAAAAATGGACAAGAACCATATGCGACGAATTTTATGGTATCGAGCCGATACATGGTTACGGTTATGGGCAGGATGAAGACCAGGGTCAATTAGGATCATGGTATGTAATGACCGCCCTTGGCATATTTGATGTAAAGGGCTTTACCGATGCAAAACCCATTGTAGAATTGAGCAGCCCGATATTTGACAAAGCTACAATTACTTTGGGCGATGGTAAAAAACTCATCATCGAGGCGAAAAATAATTCAAAGGCGAATATGTATATACAGTCGGCAGTATTTAATGGCAAACCATTAAACAATTGCTGGATGTATAGGGATGAACTGATGAAAGGCGGTAAGCTGCTGTTTGTTATGGGCGATAAGCCAAATAAAGCATGGGGTACTAAATTGCCACCCCCTTCGGCACAATAATAAAAATCCGTAAACTGAAAATTTAAAATGTATCACATATCTGTTAAAATGAAGCTGTTAATTGCAGCTATTGGGTTAGGCTTGCTTAATAACTCGCAAGTTGCGCTGGCGCAAAATACCAGCCGGGCTGAATGTTTGCATAGGGCAGAGGAGATCTATACAAAAATATGGCAGCTTTACCGTGTCCCGGCTTATGGCCTGTTGTCTGAAAATTATCCGGCCGATAATAACGCTAAGCTTGATTATTTACAGGGCGATAAGGTAAACGCGAGGGTAGTAAGTTTTCTTTGGCCCTATTCGGGGATGCTTTCAGCAACAAACGCTTTGCTGCAAGTGGCATCTGTAAAGAAAAAATATACGTTTTATTTGGATAGCCTGGCAACCGGGATGGAAAAATACCGGGATACCAGTCGTAAACCAATAGGTTACCAGGCCTACCCGGTTATGTTTGAGCATGCTGACCGATATTATGATGATAATGGGTTGGTTGGGATTGAGTATACAGAAGCCTATTTTAATACCGGGAACCCTGTTTATCTCGACAGGGCAAAAACGGTATTTAAATTCATTATCAGTGGCTGGAGCGATGAACTAGGCGGCGGCGTATACTGGCTGGAAGGCCATCACGATCAAAAACCGACTTGCAGTAATGGTATGGCTTTATTGGTTGCACTTAAACTTTACCAGGCTACTAAGGATCCCTATTACCTTACCTGGGGCACAAAGTTTTATAACTGGATGCATAATAACCTGCGTAACGATGAAGGATTATATTATAACGACAAAAAAGTAGCCGATGGTAAGACCAATCTAACTTATTGGACCTATAACTCGGGCGCTGTATTGGAAGCATCGGTAATGTTATATGGATTTACTAAGGATGGTAAGTATTTAACCGAAGCGCAGTTCATGGCTAAAAACATCTATCAGCATTTTCGTGATGCTAAGCATGATGAGCATTTAAATATGCAGATAGACCTGCCTTGGTTTGTTGCTGTTTTATTTAGGGGATATGAGGCTTTGTACAAAGTAGATAAAAATCCAACTTATATAAATGCCATTCATCACGACCTTGATTACGCCTGGCAAAATACACGCGACCAATATGGTTTTTTAACTCATAGCTGGACAACTAATCCTGATGAGGTTAAGAAACCAAAATGGCTGCTGGATGAAGCCTGCATTGCAGAATTATATGGCAGGTTGGCAACCTTAGAAAAGAAGTAGTTTATTAGTAATGGCTCCGGAAAATGACATCCGGGGCCATTTTGTTATTACTAGGTATTTGAGCAGTAATACATTTTGTTTTAATTACAACTATACATATGTACAAACATTATTACATAATATAATCAATTTACAAACCAAATTAACCAATTAGTATGAAAACAAACCAATTAGTAAAGGGATTGATGGGAATGATCCTTTTATTCGGTGTATCCTGTCAAAAGGATATGCACAACTCAGTTGCTACCACAAACACCGCGAACAGTAAAGCGGGCAAACACACATTAAGTACCTCGTCTGCTTACTGGACCCTGGCCTCACAAACGCATAACTTTGTTTATGGTAATATTTTAACATCATACAACAGTTACAGGGCTAATACTACCACCAACTCCACCAGTGCTTTTGAGTGGTATAATGCCAGCCAGATTTATGCAGATGCGGCATCTTTTGCTAACCAGGGTGGATCGGCGTATCAAACATAGATGAATAATGCCTATACCTTTATGGGGTATATGTGGGATACAACAGCTGGTGCCAACGGGGGGTATTTTTCAGGTACGAGTATCAGTGGCAGCGGGAATTCTGGCGTTAAGTTTATCGATGATAATTCATTAACAGGTATTGCCTACATGGAGGTATATGCTGCCACGGGAGATTCACGTTATTTAACTTCGGCGCAGGCAATTGCTAACTGGTTAATGAATTGCGGCCTTTGGGATAATACTTTTGGCGGCGGTTTTTGGCAAAGCACCCAAAAGCTTGCAAAGCCAACACAATCAAATGGCCTGGCAATGCAGCTTTTTTTGAAACTCTATCAGCAAAATACCAGCGCTACTTATTACTTAAGCTGGGCAAACTCCATCAGAACCTGGCTGGAAGGCAATATGTACGATAGTGTAAGCGGCTGCTATGTATGGCAAATTGATGCCAACGGAACAAAAGAACCCCGGCTTGAAACATACACCAACGCCATTATGATAGAAGCAGACCTTTTATATGCATCAATTACCAGCAATAACACCTATGTAACCAAAGCACAAAGTTTGGGTTCGGCAATGAACACGGCTTTATGGCATATCAGCAGCCCTACAACAGGTGTATATCTTTATAGTAACCAAACCGGTAACGTTAACCCATGCTGGTGTGTTTGGGGTTCGCAGGCAATGATGTTGTTGTATGCCCGCGATGGTAATACGGCCTGGCTTAATTACGCGCAGCAGAATATAGACTGGATAAATACCTATTGCCGCAACAGCACAAACTATGGCTATTATCAGTATGTGCAGGAAGATGGCACATCGCCAACCATTGATTATGAAGGGGTAGACCAGGCCTGGATGCAAAGGGAACAGGTTTTATTATCCAATTACAAATAGGCCGGTTATTAAATCGAATATATATCAACAAAAAAAGTCATCTACCTCGCGTACATGACTTTTTAATTAACTATTAACTAATCTTATTATTAACTGAGTTTCCGATTAGTTCTTCGAATTTAGAACTTGAAATTTTGTTTAAATGAGTGAATCCTACCAAAGTTAAATATGGTTCAAAAGCAAAGGGTGCTATCTCTTTTGAGATAACACCCTTTTGGTATGTAGTAATTGCTTTAATTATGGATTTTGAAGCCCCCACCAAACAGGTTTATAAATAGGAATAGTTCCCGGATAATTCAAGTTTGAAGTCAACTCTGAGTTTGGGTACAGCATTCGCAATGGCATTTGTCCGGGGTCGATTGTTGTTGCAGCGGATGTAACAAAGAATGTAGGAAAACCCGTTCTCCGCCATTCGTTCCACGCCTCAAAACCCTGGAAACCACACATGGCATAATATTTTTGCGTTATGATAGCTTTAACCTTATCATTAGGACTGATGGCACCAGTTAAGGCAGGCAATCCGCTTTTCGCTGTATCAATATACGTTGTAGCATCTCCTACGCCTGTAGCGGTAAAGCTTGCTTGCATCCCTTGCTTATATAAAGCATTTACATCGCCTGCAGCCCATCCTCTTGCAACAGCTTCGGCCTGCAAAAAATAGCTTTCGGCAGCCGATAACAATTTAACCGGTGCTACAGCAGAGATAGGGTCATTGTTCTGGCCACCAACCAATGGTGATGGGGTAGACACTTTTTTATTGACATAGGATAGATAGCTTCCCTGTGGTATAGATATCAGCGAGTCAACAGGGCTAACTTTATCTATAAACAGCGTATAAAACTTAGCTAAACGAGGGTCGCCATTTTTGATAAAGGCATTTACCACAGTTGAACTAGCTACTAAATTCTGAATTCCGCCTAATGTGGGGCTGGTAGCCTCATTATAAAGGGGATTTTCGTTACCACCGGTAGAGGTGTAGGTTATGGTTGCATCTACGGTTAAAAAGGTAGGGTTAGTTGCATACAATGCAGCTATACCTGCTTTAGCTGTAGTTGGATCAATATTAGTTAATCGTAAATACGCCCTAAGTTCAAGTGTATTGGCAAAAGCTACCCACTTGGTCATATCACCATTATATATCATATCCTGCGCACCCGGCGAAACAGAATTTGCTTTAAGTAAAGGCATCGCTTTATTAATGTACATAAATATGCTGTCATAAACGGCCTGCTGGGTATCAAACCTGGGGTTTGCATATACAGTTGGTTGTAATGCCTGCGAAAGCGGCACATCGCCAAAAGCATCAGTTGCTACCTGGAAACTATAGGCCTTCATCAGGTAAGCAATGCCTTTAACATTTTCCAGATCTGCCTGCGTGCTTTTTGTGATCAGGTCGGCATTTACTAATGCAACGCGGTATAAGTTGAGCCATGGGCGATCAAAGTCGGTAGCTACCGGGGCATACTGGTCAATTGATTTGTATTGTGATGCCACGGGGCTTTGGGTCCAGTATTGAGCCCATATATTGCCATATACCTGGAAAGCGTTTCCTATTACCTGGCTAATAGCAGCCTGTGTGGTAGGCAAAAGCAGTGTAGGGTCGGCGCTATCCGGGTTATTTGGATTTTTATTTATATCCAAATACTTTTTACAGCCCGAAAATCCAACCGCAGCAACAAGCACTGCAAACAAGGCTTGTTTTAAATTTAATCTATATTTTCTGGTCATGATGTTTTATAGTTAGAATGAAACTTTTAAATTGATACCATAATTACGTACTGACGGGGTTCCTGCGAAATCCAGGCCTTGCTCGTTTCCGGCACCGCTTGAGTTTACTTCAGGATCTACGTACGCGTTGGATTTTGGTGTCCATAAAAACAGGTTATTACCAAATATCCCAACAGTTAATGCACCAAACGGCAGGTTTCGTAACTGCGTTTTGTTAAAAGTATAAGATATGGTAGCACTGCGCATCTTAACATACGACGCGTCGACAACGAACATGCCTGGCGTATTATTTATTACGCTTGTAAAGTAATTATATACAGAGTATGGTACTGTTGTGTTAGGAACACTGTTACCATTAGCATCCAGGGTAACCGAATTAGGGAACGGATGGCCATATCGCGGGCCGCCGGTTTCAGCAGCAGTTCCTACAAAATCTGTAAGCGCCTTGGTGTCTGAATATAATACACCGCCATGTTTAACATCAAATAATACATTTACAGCAAAACCTTTATATTTTACAGTTGTACCCAGTGATGCCTGATATTTAGGCTGATAAGAACCTAAGTATTGGGCTGTAGTTGTGGGTATTGGCTGCCCGGTAGTTTTATTTACAACTGTTCTTCCCTGCGCATCTGTTTGGTTTGTTACCGCGTAAAATTCGCCATAAGGGTGGCCTTTAGCTGCAACTATTCCCATGCCGTTAAAACCACCTATTACCACCTGCGAAACACCATTTGGCAAGGCAAGTACATCACTGTTATTTTTGGTAAATGTGCCAAATAAATCCCAGGTCAAATCGTTGGTTTTAATAGGCGTTCCGCTCAAAGTTAACTCGATACCTTTATTTTGAACCTCCCCGGCGTTTACAGTATTAAAACCATATCCTGTTGAGTTAGGGATGGGGATGGATATGATTTGATTTTTTGAATCGTTTACGTAATAACTGAAATCGACAGAAAGCCTGCTTTGCAAGAATGCTAACTCTGTACCAATTTCAAATGAGGTTGTTTGCTCTGGTTTAAGTGTAGCATTGCCAAGGGTTGAACCCACCTGTAAGGCAGAAACATTACCGAATGGAAATTTAGTGTTACCGAAACTACCACTAACCTGAGTTGATCCGTAAATAGTTTTTAATTCGTAAGGATTTGTATCACTACCTACCTGCGCAAAACTCGAACGCAATTTACCGTAACTTAAAAAATCATTAAAAAAGGTATTTTTAAGTAATTCGCTAAACACAAATGAGCCGCTTACACTTGGGTACCAGTACGAATAATTGTTTACAGGCAATGTTGAGGACCTGTCATTTCTTAATGTACCCTCTAAAAACAGGTAGTCTTTATACGAAAGATTTAAATCGGCATAAAAGCCTACCAGTCTCTGAATGTCGATATTGTCTGTAATTACATCTACCGGACCGTTGCTGTTTTGAAGATTATACCATCCCGGCACTATTAAACCACCGCTGGTATTAGTGCTGGTGAAATTGGTAGTAGTAGAGCGTTCCCTGATATTATTGCCCAGCAATAACGATGTGTTAAAATCCTTACCAAACCTATGGGTTGCAGTAACCATTAAATCATGCACCACCTCGTTTACATTCAATTGGTCTACTTCGTAAGAGCCTTTGTTTTTTGCATCGAATCCTGCCCATAGCCCGGATCCGGATTCGTCAGCAGCTGTAAAATCATATTTGGGTGAAATCAGTTTTCTGCGGTCAGCGTATGAATCAGCGCCTATGCGCTCTACTATAGTTAACCAGTCAAGAGGCTTATAAGAAAGGTTAACATCACCTGTAACACGGTTAACATCATCAAGATTGCTGAAGTTTTGAAGGGCCCAATATGGGTTTAAAACAAAAGCGCCATAAAAACCATAGGTATTTGTAATAGGATTATACCCATTATATTTATTATTCAGGTCGCCCATGGTGTTAATTGGGATATCCCTTGGTGTTTGCATCAAGTTATTCCATACACCGTTTGCATTTTGCCCGCCGGATGGTACATTTGCCTGAATTTTATTGTAGTTAAAATTAATACTTGCAGTAAAATGGTTTGCAAGGGTAGCCTTACCGTTAAACCTTACGCCATATTTGTCGTAAGTATCATAGCTGCCCGGATATACACCGTTTGAATTTAAGGAGTTTAAGCCTAAATAGAAGTTGTTTTTATCATCGCCCGATGAAACACCAACGCTATTATCAGCTGCGAAACCGGTAGTGAAAAAATCTTTTATGTTATTTGGCAAGGCCGAATAAGGCTTAGTTTGGGTTACGCCATCAATTTCCTGTCCCCATGGCTCTGTTTTACCGGTAAAAGGGCCTCCCCAGCTAAAGTTATCGCTGGCATCATCAATACCTGTAACGTAGCCCGGACTTGTAGCCGAACCCGACATGTACCCCTGGCCGTATTCATTTTGAAAAGTAGGTAATTTTAGTACTGATGAGAAAGTGTTTGTAGAACTAAGCGTTATCTCCAGCTTTTTTGCCTTGTTCGCACCTGATTTGGTAGTGATCATGATAGCGCCATTTGATGCCCTTGAGCCGTAAAGAGCCGCGGCAGCAGGCCCCTTTAACACTGTAACAGATGCAATGTCGTTCGGGTCGATATCATTACCCCTGTTTCCAAAATCAACTGCGGTTAAACTGCTTGCGCCGGCTACTACACTTGAATTATCAATAGGAACACCGTCAACAACCATTAAAGCCTGATTATTACCGGTAATAGATGATCCACCACGCAGGACTATCCTGGTTGAGCCACCCGGAGTGTTTGAAGCTGAGGTAATATTTACACCGGCCACTCTGCCTGTTAATGAGGTAAGAACGCTTGGGTTTTCTCCTTGAGTTAACTCAGAGGCACTAACAGTTGGTGCGGAATAGCCTAAAGTTCTTTTTTCTCTTTTGATACCCTGCGAGGTTACAACAACCTCACTAAGCCCCCTTGTTTCGGCAGTGAGCGCAACATTCAATACGCCTGCCGCGGGAACGGTTTGTTCTGTTGAAATATATCCCAAAAAAGAGAAAACGAGTATTCCATTTTGAGGGACTATTAAGGAGTATTTACCGGATGCATTGGTTTGGGTTCCGTTTTGTGTGCCTTTCACCTTCACTGTCACCCCAGGGATCGGCAATCCATCATCTTTAGCTGTTACCGTACCTGTAACTGTGCGGTTTTGTGCAAAGGCCTGACAGAAAATGGCCAGGCATAAACTTGTAATTAAGAGTATTTTTATTTTCATATTAATTAGTTTAAAAAGGAATTTGTTCTTGAATAGGCGGAGCACTCTAATAGAGTTGCTGCTTTAAGGCGGGCGTGAGATAGTATCCCTCATGATGATCAGAGTTATCAGTTAAAATGTTTATTAAGGCCAATAATGTAATGTTACGGCTAATCATTTTGGGCCAATAGGTGAAAACTACCAATTGTTAAATTCCCCCATTTGGGGGTAGCAACGGGTGGATTAGTGAAGGTAAATTTGAGACACTAACCTTACTTGAAAACAATGAATACGGAAGTAGTCAATAACACCCAATTATATTTGAACGAACCAAAAATGGCGCTTGATTTTTTAGTCAGAAATTTAGGGTTTGTTACGCATGGGAATGCTGTTTCAGAAGATGCAGACAGTGTAAAAATTTGCGATAGTAATGGTAATCTGTATGAAGTTCTTTTAACCAGCAAAAAAAATGAAAACAACACAAACAACTTTAAACTGACCATAAATACAAAAGACTGTTTACAGGACTTTTATATTATGGAGCGAAAAGGCATATGTGTTTTAACCAAGCCATATTATGTATCGGAAGGGTTGGCATTTGAAATTACTGACTATTGGAATAACCGCTACATGTTAATAGAAAAAAGAGATTATAACGATTAATGAAAATATTTAAAGTATTACATAATCAAAATAAGCTGTATAGTGAAATAACTACAGAGGCAAGTTACACCGATCAAAAGGATGAACTTTCTTTGCATGCCGTTTTCAACGGAAGTGAAAGTTATACTATTGGTAAAAGGGAGGTAACCGTTTTTCCGGGCAATTTTTTGATCCTGAATAACGGCACCCGTTATGATCGGGCTATTTATTCGGATGCGATGGCCAATACCTTCGCTATCTATTTTTCTCCGAAATTTCTTCAGGACTTTCAATATGGTTATTCTTTATCAGATAAAAACCTGCTTGACGGGCCAATAGACAAGAGTACCTGGGAAACAACTACTTTTTTAGAAACAATTTACCCCTGTAAAGGCGACATTAAATATAACCTGCTTCATTTGATCAGTCATTTTAATGAAAATGCGGATGAACTTTTGCTCGATGATTATATTTATCATACCCTTTTTCTTTTCCATCGCCTTTATGATAAAGAGGTTTTGCATAAAAGCAGCTGTTTAGATGCTTTAAATGCCGGAACGCGAAATGAATTGTTTAAAAGATTAACCCTGGCTAAGGATTTTATGTTAAGTAATTACAGCCAGGATATCAGCCTTAATGATATCAGCAGGCAATCCTGTTTGTCGCCAACTCATTTGTTCCGCACATTTAAACAAATATATAACTGTTCTCCTCATCAATATTTAATACAAATAAGGCTGGATAATGCAAAGCATATGCTGAAAAGCACTACATATACACTAAATGAAATTGTAAGCCTTGTTGGCTTCACCTGCCCAAGTACATTTATTAAGCTTTTTAAAAACAGGTTTCAGTTTACTCCCGGAACTTACAGGCACCATATAGCATAAATATACCTATGTTGATTGTTGGCCATGTAACTCTATTCAATATTTTAACATCAATCCAACTACATTAAGCACTAAAAAAATTAAACGATTTGCCTATCTTCCGATATTTAGATTTACTGGCCCGCTTTATTAATAAATGAAATACAATTTTTTTAATTTATTTAAAGGAAGTGCTACCACCCTGGTATGCATTAGCTTAGTTGTATTATTCCTGCCATCAGCCGCCTTTGGCCAAAAATATAGCTTTACCAATTATAGCATTGAAGATGGATTGCTTCAATCGCAGGTGACGCGCATTTTACAGGACAATACCCGCCATTTGATTATATCTACGCTGCTGGGAATGAATAGGTTTGATGGTAAAACATTTACGCCCGCAACCATTGATAAACCTATAACCGGCAGCCTAAGTAGTGAAACTGTTGATCACAACGGCAGGATATGGTACTGCAACTCAAAGGGACTGTTTGAATATTATGGTGGCAAAACCACAAGGTTTGTAGGTGATGGTCATGATTCATTAATTTTTGCCAGAGCATTGCTTACTGACAACAATGATAATATATGGGGGGTAAGGAACTGGCAATTATTTGAAATATCCGGTAATCACCTAAGAAATATAAAGGTAACCGGCAGTACTGATACTATAACAGCCATAGCCGTAAATAAGACCGGGGATATATTTGCCGCGGTTTTAGATAAAGGGATATTTCATTTACAAAATAACAAATGGGTTAATTTAGTATCTCCTGCTCTCGTCAAAGGCACTTACATCTGGCAATTTATAATGGGGGATAGTGATAAGGATCCGATCTATATTTCAACAGGGAGTGATGTACTGACTGTCACAAATAAAGTTACCAAACAGGTAAAGATCAACTATCAAAAAAATGGGGTGAACCTGATCTACTGTATAACACGTGATAATTTAAACGGGTTGTGGATAGGCACCAATAAAGGGGCTTATTATTTAAAAAACAACAACCTCAAATATTTTGATGCAAGTAATGGGTTTACCAATAACAACGTTTATGATATTTTTAAAGATATTGATAACAACATATGGTTTGGAACTAATGGATCGGGCATATTTAGATTTAACGGGGATGCCTTTTTAATTTTTGACCAGTACCTGGGGATTACCCAACCCATATTACAAATCGGCAGTGACGGTAGCAATACTATTTTAATGACCGATGGGAACAAGTTAATGGCCTATAGTGGCAAGAAAATAGTTCAGGTTAAGATCCCTTTGCTGGATACGATTGATAACTCGTTGCATTGTATATATACCGACCCTGAAAAAAATACGTGGATAGTTACCCAAAAACAATTGTGGAAAAAGAATGGAGCAAACTTTACCTGTTTCTATCCCAGAAATAAAACGGATAGCCCTATTTCATTTAATGCCGTATTACAAGATCAGCTTAAAATATTTTGGGCCGTAGCGAGCGACGGGTGTTATTATTGGGATAATGGGTTTAAAAAAATAAACGGGATTAACGCCCGATGTACCAGCCTGATCGAAGTTGGCCGCGATTCCATATTAGTAGGGACGATGAACGGAGTATATCTGGTAAAGGACAAAAAATTAGATCATCATTTCAACACCAGCTTCTTAAAAGGCTCGGATATCATGTGCCTTAAATATTACAAGGGCCGTGTATACGCCGGTACAATTGACAACGGCTTATTTATATGGGATACGCACGGTGGGCCGGTGGATAAATTAAATGATAAAAATGGGTTAAGTTCTATAAGCGTGTACAGTATCAATGTAGATAAAAATAATATCATGTGGATAGGTACCGGGCGCGGGATAAATAAATTCATCATTAACAAAAGTGGTAAACTACAAAAAGTTACAGATGAAAATTTGAGTGATTTATTTATAGAATGTAACCAGGATGCACTTCTTTTTGATCATAACCAGGTTTGGGTAGGCACATCCAAAAATCTGTTCGTATTTAAAAATGATACGACAGTAAAATCATTTACCGCACCTTTTACCACAATACAGGATGTATTATTTTACAACAAACAAAATGTAAGTTATACCTATAAAAATGGCTACAAAGAGCCCGAGAATTTAAAACTGCCTTTTGATCATAGCCATATCACCCTAAGTTTTAATGGCATTTACTTAAAAAACCCAGGCAACGTTACCTATAGTTATGAATTATGGCCTCTGGATAAACGATATTGCTCCCCGATAAATCATAACGTTGTTGATTACCCCTCACTGCCGCCGGGTGATTATGTTTTTTATGTGAGGTCGTACTCACCAACCGGGGTAACATCCAACATTGCCAGCTTTTCGTTCGAAGTGGAGCCCGCTTACTATCAAACGGTTCTGTTTAAGGTGGTGTTAGCTATATTTCTTTTATCAGGTGGTGTACTCACCTGGAAATACCTTAATGTAAAAGAGGAACGAAAAAGGAAGCTGATAGCATATTTACGATTGGAAGAGCAAATCAAGATCCGCAAGCAAACCGCAGCAGATTTTCACGATGACCTTGGTAATAAGTTAACGAGGATCAACGTGCTTTCGGATGTACTAAATAAAAAGATAGATGCGGGCCTTCCTGATCAAAAGAAGCTTATTGACCAGATAAAGGAAAATGCCGATGCTTTATATACAGGCAGTAAACATATATTATGGGCGCTCGACCCGGATAATGACCGGTTATCAGAAGTTTTGATCCACATAAAAGAATTTGGGATCGACTTTTTTTTAAATACTGCCATCAGCTTCACATCAGATTTAACAGATGATGTATTTAAAGGGGTAATCTTACCTATGGGCTACGGTCGTAACATTACGCTGATATTTAAAGAGTTATATAATAATATATTAAGGCATTCAGGCGCAAAAAATGTGAGAGCATCCGCATTTTTAAATCAGGATAGTGATATTTGTATTACAGTTGAAGATGACGGTAATGGTTTTGATATGAATACCATTAAAAGCGGCAATGGAATACTGAATACAAATATTCGCGCTAATAAGGTAAATGGGGTTATTACTACAACATCATCCGTTGGTGAAGGCACAACTGTTGTACTTATTATTAAAAAACCACATTTATAACGGTGAATTAAAATGAAAAATACAAGCATCGTAATTATTGAAGATGATGAGGTTTTGAGAGGCGCTTATACTATGCTGATTAATGATGTTGACGGATTTTATGTAGTTAACTCATATCCTTCGGCCGATGAAGCTTTAAAAAAAGTTGCTGAGGATAGCCCCGATGTAATATTGCTGGATATTGAATTGCCGGGGACAAACGGTATTGATGCTATACCCGCTATAAAAAAAAAGCTGCCCAGGTGCCATATTATTATGCTTACCGTTTATGAATCGGAAGAACAGGTATTTAATGCACTATCAAACGGAGCTTCGGGTTATTTAACAAAAAATAGCCCTATTAAAAAGATCCTGGATTCAATAAAAGAAGTAGGCGAAGGTGGCGGGCCTATGAGCACCAATGTAGCACGGATGGTGATAAGATCTTTCCAAAAAAACCAGGAGTCGCCATTGTCAAAGCGGGAAACGCAGATACTGGAAATGGTTAGTGAAGGTAAAAGCCGGTCGCAGATTGCTAACGAATTATTTATCGACTGGGAAACGGTTAAAACACATATAAAGAACGTTTACATGAAACTGGATGTAAATTCAAAAGCGGATGCTATTAAAGCAGCCCGAAAAGATAAATTGATATAGCATCAATCGGCACAACAGCTTATAAGTTCTAAACTACATTTTCCTTCATTTATTTGGGGTAATAGGCTTTTGGTATACCCCAACCTTATGTTATCAATTACTTTTTCTGATCATCAATTCATTTTTTTTTCTTAATCAGCGTAGGGGGTAGCTATATCGGAATACGTATCTCCTTTATAGCCTAAAAATAACACTCTCGAAATGAGCAAATTTATTACTCCTGAACTTTTAGATAGATATCTGAAAGGACAATTCGATGCCGAAGAAATTGAACAGGTTCATCATTGGATAAATTTGTACAGTAATGATGATGCTAAAAGCACTAACCTTGCTGGGTTATTTCACTTCCGAAATAGGTTGTACCCAGGCTATGCGTTATCTGCCTGTGCCGGGAAAATATGATGGTGATTATCCTTACAGGCAGGGTGATAAGGCCTGGGCGCTTTTGTAAACGTTAAACTTTTCTGTCAAGGCCACAATGGGTTGCTTTTCTTGCTTTAAAACTGGAATTACAACAAGCAACATTTTAAACAAGCCGCCAACATCGCACAGGTTTTTTTGTTATCTTGCAAATGGTGTTTCTACTAATACAAAGCAGGCGATAACAACTATGGTGAAGTATAACTGTATAATTATAGATGACCAGGAAATTGACAGGCTTACCACCCTGTCATTTGTACGAAAATATGCTTACCTAAACGTTTGCGGTGTATGTGCCTCGGTTGATGAGGCGATGAAGATTGCAGCAACAACAGATATACATATTCTTTTTTCGGATATAGATATGCCGGGGATTGATGGTTTTGAGTTCCGTCGCAGGTTGATGAATATACCTGTTTGCATATTTATTACCTCGTATGCTGATTTTGCCGCTGAAAGCTTTGAACTTTCAACACTCGATTTTTTGGTTAAGCCAATTAAAGCTGCCCGCTTTGAACAAACCATGAACCGCATTCTGGAATACATGGAAGCAAAAGAAAAAGCCAGTTTATATGAACATAGCCTGGGCGGTGATACTATTTTTATAAAAGACGGGCATACCTTTGTAAAACTCAAACTTCATGATATACTGTACCTGGAAGCGTTAAAAGATTATACCTTGATATATACCACGGGGAAAAAGCACTGTGTTCTATCGCCTATCAGCAGCTTGCTAAAGGAAAATCATTTTCGCAGTTTTATCAGGGTTCACCGTAGTTATGCCGTACAAAAACACCTCATTAATCGCATATCAGCGGGCCAGTTGGTCATTAACGATATTACCATCCCTATAGGCCGTGTATACAAAGATAACCTAATGGATATAACACCCGGAAATGATCAATAATATGCAGTATAAGAAACTACTTATAATTTGCATGTTTTTGCTGTATGGTTTTATAGCAGGTGCCCAGGGAAATAACCCCGAAACGATAAATAAGCTTGAAAAAAAGCTGGATCATACCAGTGACCCTGTAGCTAAAGTAAATATGCTTTCGCGCTTAAGTGATTACTATCAGACTGCTGATCCTAAATTAGCTAAGAAGTACGAAGACCTTGGCCTTTCGCTGGCTAAACAATTAAAAAGGGATTCGGATGTATGTATATTTTATGGCTATATAGGCGAAACTTACATTTATGCGGGGGATATAAAAAACGGCGTAAAAATTTGTGATCAGGAATTTGAGCTGGCTAAAAAACATGGTTACAAGACAGGTGAATCGCTGGCATCTTCTGACATTGGTTTAGCTTATCAAATACAGGGTAACTATCCTTTATCCCAGGATTATTTTTTCCGGGCACTAACGTTTGCCGAGGAAATTAAAAATCGCCTGCTGATGGGTATTTGTTATATTAATATCAGCGCGAATTTTTTCAACCAAAATAATACTGCCAAAACTATCTTTTATGCTACTAAATCGCTCGAGGCATGCCGGGGATTAAAAGTAAATTGCTATAGCGTAATATCGAAAGCCGATGAATTTACAGGAAGCTCTTATTTAAAAGAGGGTAAGGCCGCCGTTGCACAGGATTATTACACCCGTGCACTGAAAATATACCAGCAGAATAATGACGCAAATGGCGAAGCGACCATGTACACATTATTGGTAAGTACTTACCCATCCGACCCGGCAAAGCAGCTGGATTACGGACTAAAAGCACAGGCCATATGGGATAGGATGGGCCCCGGGAATTTATATGGGATCAGCAACCTGGGGAACATTGGCTCAGCTTATGCCACTATGGCCAGGCAGCAAAAGACCAATATCCAACTCAAGAATGGTTTATTTGATAAAGCAGAAACATACATTACAAAAGCGATTAAACTCGCCAAAGACAATGATTCAAAACAAAATATTATCTTTTTTACAGATAGCCTTTCAGTAATAAATGCTGAAAGAGGTAAGTACAAGGATGCCTACACCAACCTGGTTTCACATAATCAACTCGCTGATTCTGTCTACTCGCAGGAAAGTAAAAATAAAATAGCCGCGCTGGAAGGTAAACATGACCTGGCACTGAAGGAGCAGGAGCTTCGGATAAACAAACTGGAAGTCGCTAATCAGCAAAAACAAAAATGGTTGCTGTTTGCGGGTTTACTAACCTTTGTGATTATTGCAGGGCTGATATACTATCAGAGCCGTCAACGGAAAAGAACCAACACAACATTACTGCTGCTTAACAATGAACTTGATGAGGCCAATAAAATAAAAACAAAATTTTTCAGCATCCTGAACCATGATCTGCGAAGCCCGGTAGCTAGCTTTGTTAATTTTTTACACTTACAGCAAAACGCTCCCGATCTGTTAGATAAAGATGCCGGGGAAACATATTCGAAAAATGCGGTTATTGCTGCCGAGAACTTACTTACCACTATGGAGGATCTTTTACTTTGGAGCAAGGGACAGATGGAAAATTTCAAACCGGGCAACAAAATACTGGCCGTAAAAGATTTTTTTGACCATGTACAAGCCACGGTGAATCCACCTGACAATATCCGCATCTCCTTTGAGCAGCAACCAGGCATGGTATTAAATGTTGACGAACATTACCTTAAAACCATAATGCTTAATCTCACTAACAATGCTATAAAAGCTTTGGGCGCAAAAAGTGGCGGGACAATTACCTGGAAGGCGTGGGAAGATGGATCGCAAAAATACCTGTCGGTTACCGATAACGGCCCCGGCGCTACACAGGAGGCTTTTAAAGCGTTATATGATGATGCCGCACCTATTGGTATAAAAAGCGGCCTGGGCCTGCATATTGTGCGCGATTTGGCCAAAGCCATAGGGTGCCATCTATCGGTAAACCTGAAACAAGGCAGCGGCGTTGAACTGCAACTTAAATTCTCCTAACAGTACTCAATCCGTAGTTGATGCGCTGACTGATAATATTTCTATTAGTTGACTGTTTTTACAAGCCTAAAATGGTCGTTTGTCGATAATTTTAGTTGCTTGTCTTATTGTTATTTTCTGACGTTGATACGCAAGGTATGTTTGTTTTGAGTAATCAATAAACATCACCATTGTATGAAAATAACAATTGCATTTAATTTATGAGAACGTTTTATTTCCTGATCGTACTGTTGATCACAGCAGGCACTGCGAAGGCGCAGTTAATCAATACCAAATGGGAAGGCAAACTAAACGTGCCTGACGAAATCAAGGTCATCCTTTATTTTAAGCAGGACTCGGTTGACATGATCATTGTTGATGATGATATGGTTGGTGAAACCATGGCCTATTCTCTTAAAGACAGCGTTATCACCATGAAAAAAATCAGCGGTAACAGCCCATGTAATGTGGGGGATGTATTTAAAGTGAAATTTCTGATCAAGGGCGATAAACTTTTCATTCATAACCTTTCGGACCCGTGCGATGAGCGTACTCATGCCTGGACAGATGAACCATTAATTCGCGTCGGACAATAATAGTATGTGCATTATTGATGTCAATTTTCACTAATGCCTGCCACTCGTCGATTATAAATGTTGTTGGTCTGATAATTTTCAGCCTAAGAGACCTTGCCTAAGTTTAAGAAACAAATCATTTATCACTTAATCAAAGACAAAAAATGAAAAACTTATTTACATACCTGATCATTTGCTTTTGCATAACTACGGGTGTCACTTCCTGCAAAAAATCGGGGATTCCCCCCAAAAAAACAACTGATAGCACAGGTACAAAAACCGGGACTATCACCAGCACACCCGGCACCGCCGATGTTTATGTAGCCGGATATGAGGTAAATGCAAATAACCAGCTTGTAGCAGTTTACTGGAAAAACGGCACCGAGGTAAAATTGCCAAGTGGGGTATCAACCAAGTGCCTGGCTAAAGCAATATATGTTTCCGGCAATGATGTATATGTGGCCGGTGCCAGTGGTTCCCAGGCTGTTTACTGGAAAAATGGCGTGTTGATTGGATTGCCAAGTGATAAGGATACTTTACAAGCCATGTCTATTTGTGTTGCCAACGGTAACGTATATGTGGGTATTAGTCAGCCATTACTGTATGAAGCTCAAAAAATATATCCTGCAGAATACGTTGTAGTTAACTCAACAGGAGCCCAAAAAGCATATGGCCTGGGGTTTGTTCCACAAACTCAGCTAACCGGCATTGCAGTTTCCGGTACAGATGTTTATACGTCGGGTAGTACCGGGAAAGCGGGAGGTACCCAATATGTGGGTGTCGCTTCCTTACCAGTTTGATACTTTAGGCGGTTATACAATTAATTACGTGTATGTTACTGCTCCAGGAGTGGTGACAATGCAATATTTCTTTATTCCATCGCCTGGAGTAACCAATATACCGGACCTTTCAACATACAATGATGAGACACGTAAATTTAAAATAGTGACTATAGCCGGTACAGCGCTTAGTTTAGTTAGGGCAAATCATGTTAACCTAAACGACTACAGTGCGGTAAGCAAAATAACAGGCTTATGGCAACAGGACAAAAATTAATATAAGTTTAGTAAATAGTTAATGCAAAGGCAGCTTCGTTAAGGGACTGCCTTTTTTGTTTTAGCGCATGTTCTGTCTACCAATTTAGCATGTATTCATTTTTATTTTTCGTCGATTTAATTAGTTGAATAATCTTCAACTGTAGCATAGTTATCTGGGTATGACTCATTGTTATTTATTAGATATAAAACCCATGTCGGATAGCCAAACTACAAATTCCTCAGGCCAATGGGTATTAGCCCCTGTATTGCTTGCCCTTATGCCAAATCCATGCCCTACATTACCATATATATGTAATTCGGCAGGTACATTAGCTTCTTTGTATTTTAAATAAAGTTCAGCAGTACCTTCTGATATATCCTTTCTGTCCTTATAGCCTCCTGCAATAAAGGCAGGAGGTGATGCAGCAGAAACTGTTAGCCTGTGAATATTCCCCGGATATATTAATCCCTGGAAATCCGGCTTGTCGCTTTCGCGGTCTATAGGGTCCTTCGCTGTGGCATCTTTTGCGGTGTAGCGCATTGCAGCAAGCGCTGCCAGTTCACCACCTGCCGAAAAGCCCATTACACCGACCCTGGCGGTGTCTATTCCCCATTCTTTAGCGCGGCTACGTACTAACCTTATGGCACGTTGAATGTCAGCTACTTCATCTTTATCTACTGTATAAGTTGAATTGGTATCTCTCGCTAACCGGTATTTTAATACAAATGCTGCTATACCATGGTCGCGCAGCCATTTGGCAGGGCTATAGCCTTCGTGGCTTATCCAAAGTTCGCTGTGGCCGCCACCCGGCGCAACAATAACGGCTACACCTGTAGCCTTATTCGCATCGGGTAAATAAGGCCTGATGGATGGTTTATTTACGCTGGAGATCACGATATCGCCCTGATCAGAGATCCGGGTTTTTTGCGGGGCAGTTTTTCCTTCAGAACCTGGTGCTCCGTTGGGCCAAAGCAATATTTCCTGTGGCTCATCAATACCGGCGGTCATCGCGCACAATAAAACAAATGCAAAAACTGATTGCAGTAATACTTTATATTTCATACTCAGATTCAATAATTGGTTTATAAATGAATGATGCTAATTAACTGCAAAATATGATCAGTTAATTGTGCTAACGGTCATCAATTTTGTTCAAATAGGTTATTAAGGTAATTAACCCGTTACATTGTTATTTATCACCAATGTATGCTTTGTATTTTGCGGTTAACGCATTATATATCTCTTCCAGCTTTACCCAGTCCTCACTTTCAAGTATGTTTTTTGGGAAAAGGTGGCTGCCAATACCAACAGCTTTTGCTCCGGCTTTAAAATGATCTGTAAAATTATCGGGATTTATCCCACCGGTTGGTGCCAGTTTAATATGGTTAAGCGGCCCTAAAACTTCTTTTATATAACCCGGCCCAACAGCAGTTGCCGGGAATACTTTAACTATGCTTGCGCCCAATTTCCATGCCTTATATATTTCGGTAGGGGTGAACGCGCCAGGGAAAATGGGGACATTTTGCGATACACAAGCTTTAATCACTTTTTTATTAATGATTGGGGTTACAATGAATTGTGCACCAGCCTTTAACGCTTTTTCGAGATCATCAATTGTACAAACCGTGCCTGCGCCAATATTTAAACTTCCTTTATATAGTTTAACTAATGACGAGATAGTTTCCGTTGCGCTTTCGGAATTCATGGTGATCTCCAAATTAGTTAATCCCGACCGCTGAAAAATATCTGCGATTGTTGGTATATGCTGTTGTGGAATATTACGCATAATGCCAATTACAGGCATTTGTTCAAAAAGTTCCCACGAAAATTCTTTCATAATGATGAGCGTTTATAAATTTTGTATTGCCCGCGTATAACGGCTTCATCGGCTTTACCGCTATTTAAGTTCTCAACTATGGCTGATAAGCCCAATTGTGTTAAAGTATATTGATACAGAGAACTTAATTTATCATTGCATATCAGGTTTATTTTTTTTAAGCCGATGCCTGGCAAATGTTTAAGTTCGGCAGCAATCAACATACCGCTCAGGTATGCAAAATTCTCTTTTTTAGATAGTTTGCCAAATAAATTATTTGTCCTTACCCTGAACGCGGCATTAAGTAAATTTGAATTTATCCCTTCAGCAATCCCTTTTTCAAAGTTTGCCATATATGTTGGAGAGGAGGGATCGTCACCAGCTTCAACGCTATTTTTCAAGATACTTTTTTGGGATAATAATTCAAAAAACTCTCCCGTCATGTAGGTTTTGATATCAACCATTTGATTGTTCTGAACGTGAATGTGCTTTGAGTGCGTGCCAGGGAACAAGAACAATTCATCATTTATCTTATCTGCTTTAAGGTCAATACAGCCAATCAATTGAGTTTCCTCGCCGCGTATCACATCGTCATCAGATCTTATTCCCGATATTACTAAAACATCGTGGTTAAAATAATCATGTGAAGGAATTGTAGCTGTAAGAATATTTGCATCCTGTACATTAACCGGAAGTTCGGTATAAGCAATATCAATAAAACCAATTGTTGATGATGCCATGCCCGAAATAATTACTGGTATACCATTTAATGAGTATCCGGTCTTAATTTCAATGCTTGCAATGTGCGTTTTTAAAACTTCAAGATAAAAGTCGATTCGCTTTTCTTCAGGCTGATTATTTAATTGCCACAAGGCAAAGGTTGAAGAAATACCTTCCTGGGATGCTTCTTCAGCTATAACCTTAAAACTGTTAACATCCACCAGCCTTAATCTCAGGCTCGATGTCCCCCAATCGCAACTAAGAAACTTGTTCATTGTATATGTTATTTTTTTGATTTGCATTGTCGATAGTATTGACAGGCTGTTCATCTATCCGCCCCACTAAAAATATATATGATAACACGCCGCAGAATGCTACTGTACCGATAAATAATATCGATGAAGTAAAGCTGCCGTCTTTAGCCAGCCAGCCAATAACAAGCGGAACAATAATGGATGATAAGCCACCCATAAAATTAAATACCCCGCCGGTTAACCCGATAAGGTTACGCGGTGCCAATATGGATACGAATACCCATGCTATAGATGCCAATCCATTGCCAAAAAAAGCTACCGTCATGAATAATATTACCAATGCGGTACTGTTTACATAATTTGCGCCGATAATTAATGTAGATAATAATAAACCGATAATAACAGGCGTTTTACGTGCTATACTGAACGAAGAGCCATTCTTTATTAAGCGATCTGAAATTATTCCTGATAATATTACGCCTGCGAACGCGGCAAGAAATGGAACTGAAGACAAAAATCCCGATTTTAAAAAATCAAATCCACGGTATTTTACCAGATAGGTGGGGAACCAGGTTAAAAAGAACCACAGCGTTGAAGTAACTGCGAACTGCCCGATGTATATTCCCCATAGTTTACGATTGCTCAATACCAGTTTAAATTCGATTTTAGAGATCTTTTTAGATGGAACGGGCAATTGGTCTATTCTACTTATTTCTTTAACAGGATCCCGGTAAAAGAAATACCATATCATGCTCCATACTATGCCTGTACAGCCAGTGGCAATAAATAGTCCCCGCCATCCCCAATAATTTTGAACGATAGCCAGCAGCGGTGTTAAAAATGCCAGCCCGATAAATTGCCCCGACGTATATATCGCTATAGCAGAAGCTCTTTCCCCTTCCAGAAACCAGTTGCTGACAACACGGTTGTTAATAGGATAGGAGGGTGCTTCGAACATTCCGGTTGCCATACGCAGGCCTAACAGTAACGCAAACCCTTTTGCAATGCCTTGTAACAGTGTTACCACCGACCAACTGCACAACGTAATGGCATACAATACGCGCGCACTTATACGATCAATAATAATGCCCCCGGGGATTTGGAATACCACATAAGCCCAGCCAAACGCCGCGAATATGAAGCCCATTTGAATGGTGCTTAATTTAAGGCTGCTGCTTATTGCCGGTGCAGCAACGGCAATGTTTGCCCTGTCCATATAGTTTATTACAACGTTTATGAATAGTAAAGCCAATACCTTAAACCGTATTTTATTGTTAGTGCCTGCTTTTACCATTCTGCAATGCTTCCGTCCTCATGCCGCCAAAGCGGGTTATGCCAATTGTGTCCCACAGTGGCCATTTTGCGTACATATTCTTCATTTATCACTATGCCCAAACCGGGCCCATCAGGTATATTTACAAAACCATTATTATACTTAAAAACCCATGGGTTGCTAATATAATCCAAAATATCGCTTCCTTCATTATAATGAATACCTATGCTTTGCTCTTGTATAAAAACATTATGACAGGTAGCATCAACCTGCAGGCATGCCGCTAACGCTATTGGCCCAAGCGGGCAATGCGGTGCAGCAGCTACATCAAACGCTTCGGCCATAGAGATTATTTTTTTACACTCGGTAATACCACCAGCATGCGAAAGATCAGGTTGAATGATATCTACATAGCCATCTTTTAATAAATTTTTGAACTGCCATTTGCTGAACATCCGTTCGCCACAGGCTATAGGGATGGTGGTATGCTGTGCTATCTCGCGTAACACTTCATTATTTTCGGGCAGTACAGGTTCTTCAATAAACATAGGGCGATAAAACTCCAGTTCTTTAGCCAAAAATTTGGCCATTTGTTTATGTACACGCCCGTGAAAATCAATACCTATACCCAAATTAGGGCCGCCTGCTTCGCGTACCGCGGCTATCCGGCTAACCGCCTGGTCTATTTTCTCGTACGAATCAACATATTGTAATTCTTCAGTAGCATTCATCTTAACTGCCTGAAAACCGGCCTGTACCATTTCTTTTGCAATGTTACCCACATCTATGGGCCTGTCGCCGCCAATCCATGAGTAAACTTTCATTTTTTCACGGGCTTTGCCGCCAAGTAACTGGTATATAGGCGCATTGTAAAATTTACCTTTTATATCCCACAAAGCCTGATCTATCCCCGCTATGGCACTCATTAAAATAGGCCCTCCGCGATAAAACCCTCCGCGATACATCATATTCCAGTGATCCTCGATATGCATTGGGTCCTTACCGATAAGGGAACTCATTAATTCTTCAACAGCTGCTTTAACTGTTGCGGCTTTACCTTCAATCACGGGTTCGCCCCAGCCAATAATGCCTTCGTTCGTTTCAATTTTAAGGAACAGCCAGCGTGGCGGTACGGTGAATAGTTCAAAACTTTTTATTTTCAATGTGCTGTATATTAATGACTGATAAGAAATTACACATCACATATTTGCACGCCTTGTTTTAGCGATGCCAATTTATCAGCACGTTTAGGGATAAACTCCTGCGCTACATAGCCTTTATAGCCAGTAGCTAAAATGGCTTCAATTATAGCAGGGTAGTACAATTCCTGGCTTTGGTCAATTTCATTTCGCCCGGGTACGCCCCCTGTATGGTAATGTGTAATGTATTGGTGGTTGTCAGTAATGGTTCTGATCACATCACCTTCATCTATCTGCATATGATAAATATCATACAATAGTTTAAAGTTTTCTGAGCCTACTCTTTTTGCAAGCTCTACACCCCATGCTGTTTTATCGCATTGATAATCCTTGTGGGTTATTTTGCTATTCAGTAGTTCCATTACTAATATTACGTTGTGCTTTTCTGCCAGCGGCATCAGTTTTTTCAGCCCTTCGGCACAATTGTTCCATCCTTCTTCATCACTTTTACCCCGGCGGCTGCCACTGAAGCAGATCAGGTTTTTATAGCCTGCGGCAGCAACTTTGGGTATCATGTCCGAATAATTCTTTATCAATGTTTCATGAAATGCCTTATCATTAAAGCCATCAGTAAGATTTATCTCGGCACCATTGCACATAGCCGAGTATAGCCCGTATTTTTGGAGTGTAGGCCATTCAGCAGGGCCCACCAGGTCAATGGCCTTTAAGCCTATTTCTTTTGCTGAAGCGCAAAGCTGATCGAGCGGTATTTCGGCATAGCACCACCTGCAAACCGAATGGTTAATGTTTCCTTTTAATTTTTCGTTTGCCATTTTGTTTGTTGGTGCATCTGCAAATGATGTTAATACTCCGCTTGCGCCTATCGCTGCTGAACCCGCTATAATATTTCTGATAGCCGAACGCCGATTTTGATGAGTTGCCATAATTTTTTTTTATTTCAAATATTCAATTTCTTCATTTCGCCCACAGCGTGGTCAACCGCGCGGGCTGTTAGGGCCATGTAGGTAAGCGATGGGTTTTGGCAGGCTGATGAAACCATGCAGGAGCCATCGGTTACATACACATTTTGCGCGTCCCAAACCTGGTTGTGTTTATTCAGTACAGATGTTTTCGGGTCATTACCCATCCGTGCCGTCCCCATTTCATGTATTGCCCCACCGAGCGAATAGCCGTGATCGTAAGTTTTTACATTTTTTATGCCGCCCATTTCCAGCATCTCCTGCGCATCGTTCATCATATCTATGCGCATCTTTCGTTCATTATCCCTGATCTCCGCATCGACAGACAATACAGGTAATCCCCACTTATCCTTATTTAATTTGTCAAGCGTTACCTTATTTTCATGGTAGGGCAGCGTTTCGCCAAAGCCTATTAGCCCCATTGTCCACCTGCCAGGTTCTGCTAAGGCATCCTTATAATCGCCGCCTATATTCATTTCGGCAATGTCGCGACTCCAATTTTCGCGGCTGGCACGGCCCTGATAACCAAAGCCACGCAAGTAATCCCGTTTATCGTCCTTAAAATTCCGGTAACGCGGTATATAAATACCATTTGCCCGCCTGCCATAATAGTACTTATCATCATATCCCTCGGCAATGCCTTCAGCGCCTGCTCTAAAGTGATGGTCCATCAGGTTATGCCCCAATTCGCCGCTGCTACTGCCCAGGCCACCCTGCCAAACATCGGTAGCCGAGTTCATCAATACCCAGGTTGAGTTTAAAGTTGATGCATTGAGGAATATCACCTTTGCATAGTATTCATATGTTTGGTTAGTTTCAGCATCCAAAACTTCAACGCCCTTAGCTTTTTTAGTATCCTTATCGTAAAGTATTTTGGTAACTATTGAAAAGGGCCTCACTGTTAAATTACCCGTAGCCATGGCAGCAGGCAATGTTGCCGATTGCGTACTGAAAGCCGCCCCGAAAGGGCAGCCCATAGCGCATTTATTACGGTACTGGCAATTGGTACGGCCATTATGCGGAACAGTGATATTAGCCGTGCGCCCAATGATCATATTGCGCTTGCCCTTATAATTTTTGTTGATGCGTGCGGCAACATCCTTCTCAACGCAATTCATATCCATTGCGGGCAGAAACTCGCCATCAGGTAACTGTTCCAGACCTTCATGCGAACCGCTGATACCCGCGAATTTCTCTACATAACTATACCAGGATGCAAGATCTTTATAGCGTATGGGCCAGTCAATGCCGTGCCCGTCCTTTATATTATCTTCAAAATAAAGGTCGCTCCAGCGGTAGGATTGCCTGCCCCACAATATCGACCTGCCGCCTACATGGTACCCTCTAAACCAGTCGAATGGCTTAACCTCTGTATATGGGCTTTCCTTTTCATTAACCCAGAAATCAAGGTTGTTGGTTAATAAGCCCGGGTCGCGGCTAAGCACGGGGTAATCCTTTAAAATTTCCTGCGTTTTATGGTTACGATAGGTAAATTCCCAAGGCGCTTTTGTGGCGTTTACATAATCCTTAATATGTACTATGTTTTTGCCGCGCTCAAGCATAATAGTTTTAAGCCCTTTTTCAGTTAGTTCCTTAGCTGCCCAGCCTCCTGAAATGCCGGACCCGATCACAATAGCATCGTATGAATTATTGCTCATAATTTTTTGTTAGATGAATAAAGAAGAATAATACAGGTTATTTAATGATCGTATAGTAGTGACAAATAACTACCAAATTGATCTTCAATTGTTGTTCAATTGCGCTTATTTTTAGCACAATCGGGTTTATTTATTAGTTGTTAAATGGTATTGGTTTTTCTGCATAATTTTTCGTGAGTTGAATTTTTTTATTACATTTTGTTTTTGTTAATTAATTGATAATAAATAAGTTGAATAATTTCTAACGCTCTTGTTTACTTTTAAAAACTACTGTTTACTTGTTATAGTTAGTTGTTAAAACAGCATGAATTTACGGTTTTAAATATATCAACAACACAATGCCGGGCTTAGTATCACAAATTTCACATAGCCTATTTTCTATATTTATCCCAACTAAAACAGTGCCTTTTATACACCCAGCCAATTATATATTTATGAAATTTATACTGATACCAATATGGTTTGCATCATTATTGCTGCCCGTATCACCATCTAAACCAATCGAAGGTAAAACATGGAATTTACCATTGAATAAAAAGGTGAATACCCCGATGAACTGGATCCCGGCAGGAACATTTGTAATGGGTAGCCCCGATAACGAAACAGGCAGAAAACCGGATGAAAGCCCACAAACAACAGTTACGCTTACCAAGGGCTATTGGATGGGTAAAACCGAGGTAACCATAGGGCAATGGAAAGCAGTTACCGGGATGGATGTGCGCGACAAAGCCATTAAGTTATTAAACGATACCACAATTTATGATTTCCCCGGAGATAAAAGGACAACTATACGAGAGTTTATGGGTTTTGGAAAGAATGATATTGACAAAATACTTTCGCACGAGAACGACGAAACGCCCATGTATTTTGTAAATTGGTACGAGGCTATGCAATTCTGTAAAAAGCTTACAGAACAGGAACGTGCCGCACATCGTTTACCAGCCGGGTATGAATATACCTTGCCAACAGAAGCCCAGTGGGAATATGCGTGCAGGGCAGGAACAACAGGCCCAACGTACAGTACGTCAACCGATTCAATTGCCTGGTATGGTGCTAATAGTTTTATGGGTTACACAGGCAAAGGCTTGGGTAACCCAAGCGCGGGGCCACACAATGCAGGCAGCAAACCAGCCAATAAATGGGGTATGCAGGATATGCTGGGCAATATTTGGGAATGGTGCTATGATTGGTACGGCCCCCTATATCCCGGTGGCAATGTTACCGACCCTACAGGCCCGGCAACAGGCAGTTATAAAGTAAACCGGGGAGGCAGTTTTGGCAGTGGTGTTTATGACGAGCGTAGCGCCGCCCGTGCTCAAAACCCACCAAATGAAGATAGCGCGTGGCGTGGTTTCCGGATTGCTTTATGCCCGGTAAGATAGGCAGCTTAACTTACTTTCTTACCGGTTCTGATCTCATTTGAAAACTGTGATGGTGTTTTACCAAATTCTTTTTTAAAGGCTTTGGTAAAATACGATTGCGTTTGTATGCCTACACGGTACATTACATCAGTAAGCAAAATATCCTCATGCGAAATTATGTAAGCCGCTTTTTTTAAACGGAAGGTGCGTACAAATTCGCCGATGGATAAACCCGTTACCTTTTTTATTTTGAGGTAGAGTTTGGTTTTGCTCATTCCCATTTCGCGGCAAACGTATTCAACATCTAAATCGGAATTGCTAAGCTGCGACTCAATGATATTTATCAACTGATCCATAAAACCCTTATCATTTGCCATATCGGTATTCTCCTGTGCCTCAAAGAAATAATCCTTTATATAACGTTCTTTTAGTATTTTTTGCTGCTCGAAAATGTTATTTATGGATAACAGCAGCAAATTAATGCTAACAGGTTTTGGGAAGTACATATTAGCGCCCGATTCAGCACCCATGATCTTAGATTCAAGCGCATCTTTTGCAGATAAAATAATGAACGGGATCTGGCTGGTTTCAGGCGTGCCTTTTACTCTCTTACAAAAATCTATCCCGTTCATTCTCGGCATCATCAAATCGCTGATGATCATGTCCGGCATCTCTTCTTTTGCTTTTTCAAAACCGGTCACACCGTCGGGTGCTTCAATAATTTCATAAAACTCGTTCAGGCTGTTGTATAAAAACTCACGTAACTCATCATTATCATCAACAATCAATATTTTGTGCTGATAGGTTTTACTAATGATTTCTGCAAGTTCAACAATATCTTCATCCGCCACTTTGTAATCAGTTTGAAATAGTGATGTTGCAATACTTTCCAGTTGTACTCCACCGTCTTCCGTATTATTTATCCATTTTTCATCGGACTGATAATCCTCCTTGTCAATGGGTATACATACAATAAAATCGGTACCAACATTTCGTTCACTATAGGCAAATATGCTTCCCTTGTGTATCAGCGTTAGGCTTTTTACAAATGCCAAACCAACACCCGAGCCCATGTGCGCATCGGTAATGCGGTAATAACGCTGGAAGAGATGGTGGATAGAATCTTTTGATATACCTATACCATTATCAGATATACGGATATAAGCATACTTTTTACCTTTAAAATTATTAGTAACACTCATCTGGTGCTTGTACTGCGCTTCAAACTGTGATAAGTTTGCATATAACTCAATAGTAATTTCTCCGCCCGTATTTGTGTATTTATAAGCGTTATGAATGAGGTTAATAACTATTTTTTCAATGATCTGCCGGTCGAACCAGGTCTCGCCTAATTCTGTTTTTATCAGCAGGCGAAGATTTATTTGTTTTTGAATTACAAGGCCTTTAAAGTCTTCGGCAATCTCGGCTATAAACAAATTCAGGTTGCCGGGCATCACTTTTAATTTCAACGATCCTGTTTCCGCTTTCCTGAAATCCATTAATTCATTAATCAGCAATAACAGCCTGTTGGCGTTCCTGTGGATGATATTGTAATTTTGGTGAAATATTGGCCGGTTATCTTCTCCCATCATTTTTTCTAACGGGCCCAGGATAAGGCTTAAAGGCGTCCTGAATTCATGTGATATATTGGTGAAGAATTGCAGCTGCATATTGTGCATTTCTTCGCGTTTATCCTCCTCAATTTTTTGAAGGTCAAGCCTCTTTTTAAAGCGGAGTAAGGTATAAGCGATACTGCAAACCGATAAAGCTAACAACGCCCTGAACCACCATGTTGACCAATAAGGAGGTGAGATATGGATGTTTATATAGGCGGTTTTATTATTCCATATACCATCGTTATTTGATGCTTTCACATAAAAGGTGTAATCTCCCGGATTTAAATTGGTATAATTTGCCCGTCTGTCGGTTGTGTATTGCCAATCCTGGTCAAAATTTGCCAGTTTGTAAGCGTACTGGTTATTTTCTGATGCGGTGTAGTTTAATATGGCAAAGTCGAATGACAGGGTTGACTGCTTGTAATTCAAATCAATATCATGTGTGAAACTGATATCGTTTTTTAACGGCGATTTGTTCTGCCCTGGCAAAATATCCTTATTAAATATTTGCAAACCAGTAATATATACAGGGGCAACAAAATGGTTCAGCCTAATGTCAGTAGGGTAAAAACGGTTAAATCCATTTATACCGCCGAAGTACATTTCACCACTGCGGGTTTTCATGTAAGCCCCGGCTTCAAATTCAAGGCCCTGCAAGCCATCGGCAACATTGTATTTTTTTAATTCGCGGGTATCCGGATTAAACTTTACCAAGCCATTTGATGTGCTGATCCATAAATTGCCGTTGTCATCCTCAATAATACCCTTAATAAATTCTGACGATAAGCCGCCTTTATTGGTATAAAGCGCAAAATTATTGGCCGCTTTATTAAACAAATACAAGCCCGATTGCCCAACCCAAACCCTGCCTTTGGTATCAGTGTATATTACCCTTATATCAGGTGTTTTATCACCATTTATAAAATAATGAGCGAAGGTTTTTTTAATCAGATCATAACAATTTAAGCCTCCGTCATCGGTGCCTATCCACAGGTTCTTGTCTTTATCCTCATTAAGCGAAATAATATTATTGCCGAATAAGCTGGTTTTACTATTGGCATCGTTAGTAAGACGGTTAAACGTTTTTGTTTGCGGGTTAAACAGGTCCAGACCGCCATAATAGGTAGCCACCCAAAAATTGCCTTCGCTGTCTTGCAAAGTCGTTTGTACATAATTTGAACTGATGGACATGGCATCAGCAGGTATATTAACCAGATGAGTGAATGTATTATTGCTTCTATCCATCAGGTTCATCCCGCCTCCCCATGTGCTTATCCACAGGTTATTGCTTTTGTCTTCCGTTATATTCAATACAGCGTCAGAACTTATACTTCGGCTATCATAGGCATTGTGTTTATAATGAGTGAAACTATTCGTTTGCTCGTTGTAAAGGTTTAAGCCCTCGTCATCAGTACCGATCCATATATTGCTTTTGCTATCCTGGTAAAAAGATTTAACATCATTATAGCTAAGGCTGTTATCTGATGAGCCCTGTTGTAATAATTTAAACTTATCGGCCAGTGGCGCATAAAAATTAATACCACCGCGATGGGTGCCTATCCACAAATTATTCTGATTATCCTGGAATAGGGCAGAAGCTGTTTTTTGCGATAAACTAAGCGGATTCCCGGGGTCGTTTTGTGCGTGTAAAAAGGCATTGCCAGCCGCCTTAACAAAATCGAGGCTGCCATTAACTCCACCTACCCAAACATTGCCTTTATTATCAACCAGTAAACTCCTTACCAAATTAGTACTGATGCTGTAAGGGTTTTTATCATCATGAACAAATTGTTTAAAAATATGATTGGATAAGTTAACCATAAGCAAACCATCGTTAGTGGTACCCAGCCATATATTACCTTGCTTATCCTCCTGTATTTTTAATGAAGGGTAAGTTATCCGGAATGAATGATTACCGTTGAGATTAAATGTGGTTTGCAATACTCCGGTTGCGCGATCGAGTAAGCCAGCACCTTTTTCAGTCGCTACCCAAAAATTATTCCGGCTATCTTCAAAAACGTTGTTAACCTCAAAATTATCAATGGAGTTTATATCATTGCTTTTCTTTAAAAAGCGTTTAAACTCATCTTTGGTGGTATCATATACACTGATTCCGCTACCATTAGTAGCTACCAGCAGATTGCCCTTTTTGTCTCTATAAATACAATTTATGCCGTTACTTGCTAAACTGCCATTATTCAATGGGTCGCGTTTATAACGGGTAAAGGTGTTTTTATAAGCATTGTACCTGTTTAATCCGCCTGCTGTCCCAATCCATAAATTATGATTGGCATCTTCAGCTATACATTTTATATAGTTATCGCTAATACTGTTAGCGATGCTGGGGGTATTCTTAAATACTTTAAACTGATAACCGTCATATTTATTTAAACCGTCACGGGTACCAAACCACATAAAGCCTTTGCTATCCTGGTAAATGGTTTCAATGGTACTGTTTGACAGGCCTTGCCCAATATTAATATGCTTAAACTTAAAGCTTAGCGTTTGCGCGTTTGCATGCAGCATGGCCCCAATAATAAGTACAAGTAATATAGATGCACTTTTTAACCGGGCAGGGTTTAAGCCTGATGAAATAAAATTACGAAAGCGTGTAAATGCCATGCTTTGGTTTATATGTATTGATTATAATAATTGGTTTGTTGATTTAGGAATGGAATAAAGTTATGTATAAATCAGTTATAAACACGCACTTATAGCCATAATCACCTATAAATAACCGATTGAACAAAACATATAACCGATAGCACAAATCACATAATGCAAATTAATCATTCATTTGCTTAACCAATTAATTGTTCGTTTTACATTTTTTACTGGCGCAGATTTTAGGTGTAAAACAACAAGTTGCTATTAACCAATAGGAGTGCCGCTTACAAACGGTTCTCACTAATTAAAAACCATTAAACCCAATTATTATGCAAAATTTTACTTTTTTGTTTAAAAGGCGTTGGCCTTTGTTATTGTTTCTCCAGCTATTGTTTTCCGCCACAGTGTTTGCGCAGCAATCAAGTACTGTTAGTGGTGTGGTAACCGATGCCACAGGCGTAACCCTGCCAGGTGTTAGTATATTGGTAAAAGGTACACAAACGGGTGCGCAAACAGATGGTAGTGGTCATTATTCATTAAAAGTGACCGGTAACATTACCCTTGTATTTTCCTACGTAGGCTACATTACTAAAGAGGAAAGCATTAATGGAAGAACCACTGTAAATGTTCAGCTTGCTTCTAATAGTAAAAACTTATCTGAGGTGGTAGTATTAGGTTATGGTACCTCAAATAAGAGAGACGTAACAGGCTCTGTTGTTACTGTAAAAACATCTGATCTTCCGCAGGTAGCCCAAACTTCAGTAAATAATTTATTGCAAGGGCAGGCAGCGGGCTTAAACCTTGAAACCCGTAGCGCGCAACCGGGTGGTGGTTTAACGGTTACACTTCGCGGTTCGCTTTCTCCCAATGGTACAAATACGCCATTATATGTAATTGATGGTGTGCCCATTTTTACTAATGGATCGGCTGTGCCTTTAATTAATGCTACGGATATAGGTTTTTCCGGCGGTGTCGACCAGGATCCGTTAAGCAGCATCAACCCTTCGGATATAGAAAGTGTAACTGTGCTAAAAGACGCGAGTGCTACAGCTATATATGGTGCTGCAGCTGCAAACGGTGTAATTTTGGTTACTACCAAAAGAGGTAAAGCAGGCAATGCAGTAGTTAACTATAGCGGCAGCTATACTTTACAGGATCCAAAAAAATATTTTGATCTGTTAGATGCCCAGGGGTTTGAAACCCAACAAGTAAGGCTTGCTCATGATAAATATTTATCTGATAATAACCTTGCGCCTTACGGTAATGCAGACCCAACTACAGCCCCGGCATTTACTCCATTGTTTACTCAGGATCAGATCAATTCGGCAGGTGTGGGAACCGATTGGCTTGGTCAACTGATAAGAAAAGGTTATGTTGATGAGCAAAACGTTTCTGTATCGGGCGGTAACGATAAAACCAAGATCTTCACCTCGTTCAATTACTACGATAATAAAGGTGTATTACAAGGTTCAGATTTCAGGCGTTATACAGGCCGTGTAAATATAGACGAGCAACTAGGCAGCAGGGTAAAATTCTCATTGAACTTAACCTTCAGCCAAATAAACAGTGATAATGCTTCAACAGGAACAAATAGTGGTGGTGCCGAAAAATACAATGAACTGCAGGCTGCCTACGCGTTTGCACCAAATATCGGGATCTATAATGCTGATGGCACTTACACTAAAAGCTATGATAACATCATCACTAACCCCGATGCTTTTCTTATCATTCAAAATAAAACAAATACCAACAGGTTCATAGCTTCACCAAACGTTGAGGTAAAGATCACCGACGAGTTAAAATGGAACACTGTTGTTGGTATAGATAAACAAACCAGCGAGTTGCAATTTTACTTACCTATTGCAGCGCAAAACTACCAGTTGCCAACAGGTATGGCGCAATTAGCTACTAACCACGTTCAAAATTATAGTGCTGAATCATACTTAACTTATAATAAAAGAATAAACCAGGATAATAACTTCTCGGTTGTTGGCGGTGTTGGTTACTACAAAAGTATAAGCGATGGCTACGGACTGGAAGCAGTTGGTTTTCCTACTGATGCAACCGGTTATTATGATGTAGGCTTGGCAAGCGATAAAGATAAAAGTTTCGCTTTTTCTAACCGTGCACCAGATGTAAACAAGCTATCAGCTTATTTCAGGGCTAATTATTCTTATAAAGACAAATACCTGTTAACACTAACCGGTCGTGACGATGGCCAGAGTAACTTTGCACCTACAAGGCAATATGGCTTTTTCCCGGGTGCTTCACTAGGTTGGAGAATTAACCAGGAAGATTTCCTTAAAACGTCTAAAACTATATCAAACCTTAAATTACGTGTAGGGTACGGAACTTCAGGTAACTCAACCATTAATGGCCTTACACCGGTGGCTTTATATGGTTCAACAGGGCCTGCATATGTAATAGGCAGTGTTTATTACCCGGGTATTGGTATAAACCAAATTGCCAATAACAACTTCACCTGGGAAACTGATAAAACACTTAACATCGGTTTAGATTACGGATTTTTTAACGACCGCGTAACAGGTTCATTAGATGTGTTCCAGAAAACAGCCTCAAATCTGATCGATTATGACCCGCTGCCTGTAAATAACGAAGTTGGGCAGGTTTTAACCAACGTTGGCTCAACACGCAGCCGTGGTATTGAGTTTTCAATTTTATCGCAGAACATAAAAAGCGGTGATTTTAGATGGACAACTAACTTCAATATTTCATCATACAGAAACTATTGGGTATCAAGAAATCCGGAAACGCCATTAGCATCATACATTGGTTATAACGATAACATTAGAGAAGTATACGGCTGGCAAACAAATGGTATAATTCATAACGCAAGCCAAATACCATCTTACATGCCAAATGCAAAAGTAGGTAACATTATATATGTTGATCAAAATAAAGATGGTAAACTGGATATTAACGACGTTGTTAAATTAGGCAATCCCGATCCTAAATTCTCATTAGGCTTTGGTAACACATTCACCTATAAAAACTTTGACTTGTATATATTCATGTACGGTAGTTTCGGTATGTATGAAGTAAATAATTACAGCGGTTTCTACGATCCTTCAATAATTGATGATTCAACCAGGCCGCATAACACATTGGTTGGTGCAGCAAATATTTTCAGTGCCGATAACCCGAATGGAATTTACCCGGGCGCTGCTCCAAACGCGTATACAGGTAACAACCCAACTGCTGTAAATAACTTTTACGGCCAAAATGTAAACTTCCTTCGCTTAAAGAATGTGACTTTGGGTTATAAATTACCTATACATGAGTCATTCATTAAATCGCTGCGGTTCTTTGTTGATGTGCAAAATATAGCTGTAATAACAAATTACAAAGGATACGATCCTGAGTACACCGAAACTAATCCTTATCCATTGGCAACATCAACAACATTCGGTGTTAACGCTAATTTTTAAAAAATTTAATCATATAAAAACATGAAAAATATTAAAAATAAAAAGATCAATTTAACACGGTACACCGTACTGCTGTTAATCTGTTTCGGACTGATCATAATTGATACAGGGTGTAAAAAGGCAATAGAAACAAAAATTTACAGTCAGATCTCGCCATCTAATTTTTACAAAACCGAATCGGATATTAATGCCGCGGTGGTGGTAATATACAGTCCCTTCTCTTCAAACTGGGATCAAACAGATTTGGGTAATGGCCAGCAATCAGCATCGCTTTATAATGCCGATATTAAAACATACCTGCTTAAAAGTATGATGTGTACCGATGAAGCAAGTACTAATTGGGATCAAAACATCACCAATTACACCTGGGGGCCTGCAACTTACCAGGGCCTGGGCAATTCGGTTTATCCCTTTATTAGCTACATAGCAAAAGCTACTGATGTTATTGATAATATATCAAAAGTTACTACGGTAAGCGACGCTGTTAAAAAGCAATACACTGCCGAAACCAAAGTTTTACGTGCATGGCTAATGTTTGTAATGTATGATTTTTATGGCCCGGTAAATGCGGAAACGGACCCCACCAAACTTGCGGATGTTACCATCACCCCACGGCCTACTGCTGCTGCATATTCGGCGCAAATTGAAAGCGATCTTACAGCAGCTATTCCGGACCTGCCTGCTAAATATAATAGTGATAATGCCAACTGGGGCCGTATGTCGCAAGGTGTGGCCCAAATGTTATTGCTGAAATTGTACATGATGAACAAGCAATGGGATAAAGCTGAAGCTACTGCCAAAGTAATAATGGGCATGGGTTATAGCTTAATGCCAAACTATGCCGATGTTTTTAATGTAAAACAAAATGCCGAGCTTATTTATGCTACGCCAACTAACAGCGCAAGCCCTAACTATTGGGTGCAGGAAGTGCTTCCGGGCGATTTTGCATCATCAACCTTATTAACAAGAGGACCGGGATGGGCTGGATATTACATGCCTTGGGCTTTTTACAACAAGTTTGAAGCTGCCGATAAACGCAAAGCCACAATTATATCTTCATACGTTAACAGCAGTGGCCAAACGGTTAATCAGTCGAGTGGTTTACGAGGCGCTATTCCTGTAAAATACACTGGTGTATCAGGCGATGGCCCTGGTTATTCTTTTGATGTGGTGGTGTTCCGTTATGCCGAAGTATTACTATCATTGGCTGAGGCCATTAACGAACAGCGCGGACCCGGCGATGCTTACCAATATGTAAATATGGTACGCGAAAGGGCAGGAGTAAGTGATTTTGCCGGAATGAGCCAGGCTGATTTCCGTTCAGCTTTGATTGACGAGAGCGGCCGGGAATTATATTGTGAAGGTTCGCGCCGCCAAACTTTAGTAAGGCAAGGTGTATTAATATCAAATGCTTTAGCCCGCGGTAAAACAGCCGCGCAGCCATACATGACCCTTTTCCCTATACCAAGTAATGTAATGATACAGGGCGCGGGTATAATTACACAAAACCCAGGCTATTCACAATAATTGATTTTTTTATTTAAACTGTACCTATAATTAACGAAGATCTTGATCTTCAAAAACCTAATAAAGTGCTGCATTTACGGCAGCACTTTATTTTACAATCTTAATACCTTTAGCATAACAAATACTATCTATGAAACGGCTTATTATACTGTTTACATTATCGTTTCTTCTGCTTTCCATCAGTCAAAAAGTACAAGCGCAAGCCACTCGTAATTTGGTTTATGTTGATAAGGAGGGAAGGCTTCGCTGGGAAAAAGATAAAACCGAGGTTTATATTTTTGGGGTGAATTACACGGTTCCATTTGCTTATGGTTACCGCTCAATGAAAGCGATGAACAAAAGCGTAGAACAGGAAATTGATGAAGATACCTACCACATGGCCCGCATTGGGGTTGATGGTTTCAGGGTACATATCTGGGATACCGAGATCAGTGATTCTGCCGGTAACCTTCTGCAAAACGAACATTTAAAACTATTTGACTATTTACTGTACCGTTTAAAGCAACGGAATATTAAAATTATTATAACCATCGAGGCTTTTTATGGTGATGGTTATCCGCAAAAGGATGAAAAATCAAACGGGTTCTCTGCCAAATATGGCAAGGAGAATGCCGGACTTAACGAAATTGAAATAAAAGCGCAGGAAAATTATATTAAACAACTGCTACAACATACCAACCCCTATACAAAACTTAACTACCGCGATGAGCCTGATATTATTGCCGCGGAATTAAATAATGAGCCCGCACATAGCGGTCCGCATGCTGCTGTAACAGCTTATATTAATCGCCTGGAAGCTGCCGCCCGAAGCACCGGATGGAGCAAGCCATTATTTTACAACATCAGTCAAAACCCATCATATGCTGATGCGGTTGCCAAATCAAATGTAAATGGCTTCAGTTTTCAATGGTACCCGACAGGTTTGGTTGAAGGCCATGAACAAAAGGGGAATTTTCTGCCCAATGTAGATAAATACCATATCCCGTTCGATACCATCCCCGAGTTTAAGAACAAAGCACGTATGGTGTATGAATTTGATGCTGCCGATGTGTTGCAATCGTGCATATATCCCGCCGTTGCACGTAGTTTTAAACAGGCAGGCTTTCAATGGGTAACGCAATTCGCTTATGACCCAATGGGCACCGCTTATGCCAATACCGAATATCAAACGCATTACCTTAACTTGGCTTATACACCACCTAAAGCAATCAGCTACCTCATTGCCAGCCGTGCCTTCCATATTATGCCACGTGATAAAGATTATGGCACTTATCCAACCGATAGCGTTTTTGATGCTTACCATGTAAGTTATTCGGGCAATAGGAGTGAGATGAACACCGTTAATGAGTTTTATTATTCGGGATCAACAAGTACGACACCATTGAGCGTGGCAAAACTACAACATATTGCAGGAGTAGGTAGTTCACCTATAGTTAACTATAAAGGCTACGGCGCTTATTTTATGGATAAATTGGAAAACGGTGTTTGGCGACTGGAAGTAATGCCCGATGCAATTACCGTTCGCGATCCATTCTCCAAACCATCGCCACAGCGTGAAGTAGTGCACATTCAATGGGCGGATGAGCCAATGCAAATTACTTTGGCCGATATTAGTGATGATTTTGACATAAAAGCCATCAATACTAATAATACTTATGCAACAACCGCAGCCAATGGTTCATTTAATATAAAGCCGGGCACTTATTTGCTGGTTAAAAAAGGCAAGTCGGCATCCAAATGGACCGCCGATAAAATGGTTGGCCAGCTTGGCCTTAATGAGTTCGTGGCTCCGCAGCCATTTAGTAAAGCTACTTATGTGAGGCACATTCCGCCGGTTGAAATAAGTGCCAACCAATCATTCTCGGTAAAAGCCAAAGTGATCAATCTCAATCCCGATGCTAAGGTTACTTTAGTGGTAAACAGATCATTCGGCAGGCCGGAGTTTATCCCAATGGAAAAAACTACGCCTTATGATTTTAGCGCTGAAATTCCTGCTGCTCAAATAGTGTCGGGTATTTTAGCTTATCGCATCCTTATACAACAAGGCAATAAATATATTTCATTCCCCGGCAGCCACGAGGGCGACCCTGCCGCATGGGATTATACCAATACGAATAGCTGGCAAACATTTATTGCCGCGCCACAGGGGAATTTGAGTTTATTTAATGCTGCCGCTGATAAAGAAAATGCCAACGTGTTTTTCATGGGCTCGGGCCGTAATGGAGGGGCGCAATATGTAAGTGGCGAACAAACGGGACAGTTAGCTTTTAAGGCATCAACTCAAAGCATCAGTAAAGACCAGGAAATGGGTTTCCAACTATACATCGGCGATAAAATAAAAGACCGCTTGCCTGAAGTTGCAATTTATAGCAAAGTGATTGTAAGGGCACGTATGCAAAACGGGAAAACAGGTAAATTGCGCATAGCGTTGGTTAGTTCAACCGCCTCCTCATATGCTGCTTATATCGATTTGGGCGACCAATATAAAGATGTAGAAATACTGTTATCGGCTTTTAAACCCGACTCCAGTCTTTCCCTGCCAAGACCATATCCGGGTTTCCAGGCGCTATGGTTTAAAGCTGGCTCATTTAGCCAACTAAGCATATCAAACTTAGATAAGCTGGAAGTTACATCGGTAAATGACCTCGGTGCCGCCGACCTGAATAAACCTTATGGTATTGAAGTAGAATCTGTATTACTTGAACACTGATAAATAATGAAAAAGTATATTTTAGTAAGTATCTGCCTCATCATCGCGTTTAACACGGTGCATGCAAAAACGCAACCTGCCCGTTACCATTTATTAATGGACAGGGATTGGAAATTCTTTTTAGGTGACGATAAAGGCGCGTCAGCAAGTTTGTATAACGATGGTAGTTGGCGACTACTCGATCTGCCGCATGATTGGAGCATAGAGGGGCAATTTTCAAAAGATGCCCCCACTGGTGGCGGAGGCGGCTATTTACCTACTGGTATTGGCTGGTATCGCAAACAGTTTACATTGCCATCAATAACAAAAGGTAAACAGGTAAGCATTCAGTTTGATGGCGTTTATATGAATAGCGAGGTTTGGATAAACGACCATTATCTGGGTAAAAGGCCGTATGGCTATATCGGGTTTAATTATGATCTTACACCATATCTCATCCCCGGCAAAAACACAATTGCTGTAAGGGTTGATAATTCTGAACAGCCTAATTCGCGCTGGTATTCTGGCTCGGGTATTTACAGGCATGTATGGTTAAACATTACCAATCCGCTGCACATAGCGCAATGGGGCACTTATATTACTACTCCTGATGTTAGCGCCGCTTCTGCTACGGTTTCAATAAAAACAAATGTGGAGAATATCGGAACCGAAACTAAGAATGTTACCCTTACATCAACTATTTATGATGAGAATGGGCGCGATGCAGGCACTACGGTAACGGCAGTTTTATTAGCTGCAAAATCGCCGGGAACGTTCTCTGCTCAAATACAGGTAGCATCACCCAAATTATGGTCGGTTGATGAGCCGCATTTGTACACCCTGCGTTCTGTCTTAAAATCAGGTAAAAAAGTAGTGGATGAATATACCAGCACCTTCGGCATTCGCCGGTTGGAATACAGCGCGGTTAATGGCTTTATGCTGAATGGCAAAAGAATAAAAATGAATGGTGTTTGCCTTCACCATGATGGCGGTTGTGTAGGCGCTGCTGTACCTCTTAAGATATGGGAAACACGGTTAAAGCTTTTAAAAGATATGGGCTGCAACGCCATCCGTACCTCCCACAACCCGGTAGCCCCCGAGGTTTTGGATCTGTGTGATAAAATGGGTTTCCTGGTAATGGATGAAGCGTTTGATGTATGGGAGAGCGGCAAGGTAAAGAATGATTACCATTTGTACTTTGATGAATGGTCGCAAAAAGATGTGACCGATCAAATACACCGCGATCGTAACCACCCATCAGTTGTGTTATGGAGTGCAGGTAATGAAATACCCGATCAAACCAGTGACAAAGGCGTTGAATTGCTAAAAGGACTGCTGGCTACATTTCACAATGAAGACCCAACCCGCCCGGTTACCACTGCTAATGATGATATAGCCGCCGACAGCAATTCAACCAAGCTGGCTTTTATGGAAGCTGAGGACATTGTAGGCTATAATTATGTTGACCGCTGGCATGAGCGCCGGGAACTATATTATTCCATCGACCGTTACAACCATCCGAACTGGAAAATGATAGGTACTGAAAGCGAATCATTAAGAAACGCTGCTGAGTATTCTTTGGGTACTGATATAAACACCGTTCGCCCTAATTATATAGCAGGTATTTCACGCCCGGAGTTATTATGGAAGTTTGTTGCCGTACATGACTATGTGATTGGTGATTTTATGTGGACAGGTATTGATTATTTAGGCGAAGCCAGATGGCCGGGCAAAGGCTCATCATCGGGCGAAATTGATATGACCAATTTGCCCAAGGATGGCTATTACTTTTACCAGAGCCAGTGGACCCAAAAACCTGTACTGCACTTGTTACCACACTGGAACTGGAAAGGCAGGGAGGGGCAGGTGATACCTGTATTGGCTTACACCAATTGTGATACTGTAGAATTGTTTGTTAACGGCAAATCATACGGCATAAAAGTTCAGGAATTCCCCAGACAGGGCAACGCCTTTAAATGGAACAAATATGCTAAGCCCGAAGTAAATATGACCACCTCCGACCTGCACCTGACCTGGGATGTAGCTTATCAGCCCGGCACGCTGAAAGCAGTTGGCCATAAAAATGGTAAGCAGGTAATTGTTGAAGAAATACATACTACAGGTAAACCTTCAGCATTAAAAATTATTACAGATAGCACCGCTGTAAATGCAGATGGAAAAGATGTAGCCCTTATTCATATTGATGTGGTAGATGAACAGGGAAATGTAGTACCCGATGCTGATAACCTGATCAACTTTACGGTAACAGGTAATGGCAAATTATTAGGTGTCGATAACGGCAATCAGCGCGATGATGATTCTTTCAAGCTTGATCATCGTAAAGCATTTAAGGGCCATGCTTACGCAGTTATTCAGTCGGGACGTACGGCAGGCAAAATAACTGTTACAGTTCAGTCGGAAGGCTTAAAACCGGTATCAACCACAATTATAACACAAAAAGAAAAAGCTACTGAAATGGCTTTTGAAGACTTTAAATAATACATAATAAATGAAGAAATATCCTCTTTGCCTGCTCTTGGTACTGGTTGCCATTTTAAAACTTAACGCTCAAAATATAAATACATCTGCTACTAATTTTAATAAAGGCTGGCAGTTTGTTAAAGATATTGATACCACAAAATCCATCACCTCATTAAGCGCTGCCACACCGGGGACTATCAAATGGGTGGATGTATCCTTACCGCACACCGCTCATATTGAGCCGGTAAATAAAGTGGTTGAACAGTGGCAGGGTACCTGCTATTACCGCAAATCCTTCATTATCCCCGCGGCAGATAAGGGCAAACATATCGCAATACAATTTGATGGGGCCATGCATGAGGCTGATGTGTTTCTGAATGGTAAACATATTTACAAACACCTAGGCGGTTTCCTGCCTTTTTATATCGATATATCAAACAGTGCTAAAATAGGCAGTGCCAATATTATCCTTATCAAGCTAAATAACCAGGATAGTAAGGTTATCCCACCGGCAAAGCCAATGAAGGATCTTGACTTTAATTACTATGGCGGCATTTATCGTAATGTGTACCTGATTGTAAAGGATAAACTGCATATCAGCAATGCTGTGCAGGCTAACCGGGTTGCAGGTGGTGGTATATTGCTGCATGATGAAGATGTAAGCGATGCAGCGGCCCGTATTGTTGTTAAAACTGATATTGATAACGATAATCATCTGCCACAAAAAGCAAATGTTAAAATTACTTTACTTGATGATAGAGGCGTGTCGGTTGCAAGTGTTATTTCACCTAACCTGACTATCAACGCTAATAGTTTTGGGGCAGCAGAGCAAAGTTTAACCGTTACCGATCCTAAATTATGGTCGCCGGCAAATCCTTATCTATATCATCTTAAAGTACAGGTATTGCATAACGGACAGGTGGTTGATGAGCAAACAGTCCGTACAGGGATTAAAACCATCAGGTTTGCTGCCGATGGGTTTTATTTAAACAATAAAAAATTTGTTATCCGTGGCACAAACCGCCACCAGGAGTATCCATATATTGGCTATGCTTTGTCTGATAACGCCCAATACCGTGATGCATATAAAATAAAAAGCGCGGGTTTCAACTTTGTGCGTTGCTCACATTATCCACCGTCGCCTGCATATTTGGATGCCTGCGATGAGTTGGGTATTATGGTTATGGATGCTACTCCCGGCTGGCAGTATTTTGGTAATGCGGAGTTTCAGGCTAACAGCTATCAAAACATAAGGGAGATGGTACGCCGCGATCGTAATCATGCCTCGGTAGTTTTATGGGAAGCTTCATTAAACGAAACAGATATGAGCAAAGCGTACATGGATAGCGCAAGCAGAATAGTACACTACGAATTGCCATTTAAGGGAGTATTTAGTACAGGCTGGGAAGATTATGCATATGATGTATTCAATCCGGCGCGCCAGCATTTAAAAGCGCCCGATTACTGGAAAAAATACAGCAAAGATAAACCGCTGCTACTTGCCGAATATGGCGATTGGGAATATTACGCTCAAAACGCGGGCTTCAATCAAACAGAGTATAAGAACCTTACCAAAGAAGAGAAGTCATCGCGCCAGGTAAGAGGCGATGGGCAGGAGCGCCTTTTACAGCAAGCGCTGAACTTTCAGGAAGCACACAATGATAACCTGAACGGCAGGATTGTTGGCGATGTGAATTGGTTAATGTTTGATTATAAACGCGGCTATGCTACCGACCTTGAAACATCGGGCATTATGGATATTTTCCGTGTGCCTAAATTCTCTTACTACTTTTACCAAAGCCAATTGGATGCCGCCCAAAGTAAACCCATGGCATTCATTGCCAGCTACTGGAATGACGCGGAAGATAAAACCGTGAAAGTTTATAGCAATTGCGATGAAGTAGAACTTAAATTAAACGGTAATGTAATTGCCAGACAAAAACCTGATACCGGGAAGATGGATAATAATCTTAATCACCCGCCATTTACTTTTCATGTGTCAATATACACCGAAGGAACATTGCAGGCAACGGGTTATATTGCAGGCAAACAATCGGTTACTACATCAATCAGTACACCTGGTAAACCTTATAAAATTGTATTGAAAGCCGATTTCAGTGGCAAGTCGCTTAAAGCAGGCAGTAAAGATGCCATTTTTATTTATGCCTATGTACAGGACAAAGATGGTAATATCGTACCCGATGCGGCAAATATTATCAAATTTTCAGTTGATGGTGGCCCTGGCGAAGTAATTGGCAACAAGCTGCATATGGCAGAAGCAGGGGTATCATCATCACTTATTATGGGAGGCGACAAACCCGGCAATATTTTGGTAAAGGCGACTTCAGATGGTTTGATACTTGGGACACTATCGGTGCCATTGCAATAATTGAATTTAATAGTTCAGCCATATTACTAGGTAGAATACATATCAATGATCTAACCTCAACTGTAAGAAACGCTACGCCTCTTAGTGCAAATCATTGTCCCCTTTGTGGTTAATTTTACCACAATGGGGATAATAAGCACAGAGGTAAATTATTAGGCCATTTAATAAATCGACTTTTGGAGCAATCTCATTCAAAAACCTAATCCTTCTTTATTTCTTTTTTGGATAGCTTCCTCGGTTCTTGGAATGAATGCGTCCAGTCCAAAATCTACTACTTCTGCCTGTACTTCTTCAATAAAAGGGCGTAAAGTCTCATTATATTCCTGAAATGCAAGTTTATAATTGCCATTATGTTTCTCAAAAGCATCTGCCAATGCCGCCGCTCCATCTATTGCCAGTGACCCGCCGCGACCTGCGGCCGGAGATGCACAATAACCAGCATCGCCTACCAGGGCGACTTTGCCTTTAGTCCAGGACGGCATTTTCATTTGACAGAGTTTGTCAAAATAAAAATCAGTGGTTTGCTGTATCTCTTCCAATAATTCCGGTGTTCGCCAGCCTGTTCCTTTAAACTGATCCAGAATAATATGGCGCATCTGCTGTTCGTTGCGGTAGTCGTATGTTATCTCCTGCTCCGAAAAAAAAGCAAGACAGATGTCGGTTTTGTTGTTATAGGCATTCAGCATCACGGTTTTGCCCGGTTCGCTGTACATCTGGGTGGTATTTTCCGGGATCAGCAGCTTGTTAACGATGGTGATGGAGAAGTAAGTTTTTAGAAAATGCGAAAATTCAGCTTCGTACCCAAACCAATGTTTTCTGACGGTTGAATGAATACCATCGCAGCCGAATACCAGGTCGAAGGTTTGTGTTGGCCCATTTCTGAACGTGACCTCCATTTGCTCAGCTGTTTCTTTAAGGCCGCTGATGCTGTCGCCAAAAATAAACTTGGTCTCGTTTTTAACCGAATCGTACAAAAGATGCAGCAGAAAATCGCGCTCAACCTCGTATTCTACTTCGCCGCGCTCTGCCTGGTTTTTCTGGTGGTAATCCAACCTTTCGGTTATATCATCAGCATTCTTAAACGTTATGGATTCCATGCTGAGTTTATTGGCGTAAATCTGCTCGAATAAGCCCATACGTTTTACAATGTCGATTGTGTTTTCCAGGATGTTTACAGGGGTGCCGCCTTTTTTGAGGTTAGGCGCTATTTCAACAATAGTTACGTCGTAACCAAATTTGTTCATCCAGTAGGCGGTGGAAAGCCCGGCGAAACTTGCGCCGGATATCAATATTTTTTTAGGATTTGCTGTTTTCATTTGACCGTATTATTGTTGGGACAAAGGAACCGCGTATGGTGGAGGCAAAATAGGCCGGAACAGCGGAAGGTTTGGACTAATCGCGGTTTTTGTGTCGAAAAGCCAAAGGGGACATGCCTGTGACTTTGGTAAATAACCTGGAAAAATAGGGGTAATCGTCATACCCTAACGCAGCGGCGATCGCTTTCAACGATTGGTCAGAATGGTAGAGTAAGCGTTTGGCTTCCAAAATTACACGCTGTTGGATGTGATGGGAAACAGGATGGCCCGTTGTGGTTTTTACACATTCGTTGAGGTATGCGGTGGACAAGTGTAGTTTCTCCGCATAATCTGTGGGGCGTTTGAGCCGGGTAAAATGCCGCGACAAATCATCCCGGAAGGCCTTGGTCAGAAGTTCTGATCGGGTAAATTTGTCTGCCGTTTTGTTTTGTGCGATTTTGGTTGCGATGACCAGACCTACCAGGGCATTACCATGTGCTTTGAGCAGGGAATTGTAAAGTTGGTCTTTTTTGCGTTCGCCAATTTTTATGCAAAGAGAAACCGCCTCAGACAGTAGTTCAAACATTTCCTGATTGAGTTGGGCCGGAGTTGCATGACTGATCTCTTCCAGCAATTGCAGGTATTCGGGCGTTAGTATTTCATTGGTAATGGCCCAGGCGCTTACGGTTACATTTTCAAATCCGATGATCCGGTGTACCTGGTCAGGGTGCATATAGATGGCAGCCGGCGACTGGATCTGATAGCGTTCAAAATCAATTTCTATGGTTACACTTCCTTTTTCGAGCAAGAAGAAAGAATGGCGGTCGTGGCGCTCTGGTTGTTCCCATTCTCCCAAATCCGGAAGATTTTCAAAAGCTAGCCTTTCAATGCTGATGCCTGCGCCGGACTCGTCGCCAAAATGATTGACTGGTATGGGTTGGCTTTTTTTGGGCATTGTGGTTGTTTACGAAATAAAGGTTTTTTTTGATCTGAAAATGCAGAGGTAGCAGTTTACCTTAGTAATCTTTATTAAATAACCGATCCGCGTTGATTTTAATATAATATATTCAAAAGTATGAAGGCCTGTACGGGTTGAGTTTTGTTGTTGAAAATAAGGCGATTGAACTTGTTTAAATCATACGACCAGCGCTGAGCCTAAGAACAGGTTAGGGGCTTGGTTAACTCTTTTTGCGAAGCATAAATGCAAAGCGAGTGTAAGCCCCCGGAAACAGAGTTCCTATAGATATGCTTGCTTACCTGCAAAACAGGATGGAATAAATAAAACAATGCCTGTTAACCGCTTTCTTAACTTTGTTCGATCTCTTTTAAACTACTCATCTTTTTGTAGGCTAAAAACCCTTTGATATCCTCAAAGTGCTCGCGTACCCGTTTATTACCAAACTCAAATACTTTTTTCACCAGTCCGTCCAGGAAATCACGATCATGAGATACCAGGATCAAAGTGCCATCAAAATCCCGAAGCGCATCTTTAATAATGTCTTTGGTCTTCATGTCCAAATGGTTGGTGGGCTCATCCAGTATTAACAAATTCACGGGTTCCAGCAGCAACTTGATCATGGCTAAACGGGTTTTCTCGCCTCCGGAAAGTACCTTTACTTTTTTGGTGGTATCATCACCGCTGAACATAAATGCACCTAAAAGATCCTTTATCTTTACCGAGCCATCACTTAAAGGAATCTGATCAATAGTTTCAAATACGGTTAAATTCCCATCCAGCAATGCGGCCTGGTTCTGGGCAAAGTACCCGATCTTGGAGTTGTGCCCTACTTTTAAACTCCCTTCAAAATCAATCTCGTTCATAATGGCTTTGATCATGGTAGATTTACCTTCACCATTTTTACCAACAAAAGCCACCTTTTCTCCTCGCTCTATCACCATGGATGCGTTTTTGAACACCACGTGATCGCCGTATGTTTTGGTCAGGTCTTCTACCATTACCGGGTATTGACCGGAACGTGGTGAAGGTGGGAACTTCAACCGCAATGCAGAAGTATCTACTTCATCTATCTCGATAACTTCGAGTTTCTCCAACATTTTTACACGCGATTGCACCTGTAAAGTTTTGGAGTAAGTTCCTCTAAAGCGGTCTATAAATTCCTGATTATCTGCAATAAAACGTTGCTGCTCCTCGTAAGCTTTTAATTGATGCACACGGCGGTCGGCACGCAATTGAAGATAGTGCGTGTATTTGGCTTTGTAATCGTATATCCGGCCCATGGTAACTTCGATGGTTCTGTTGGTGATATTATCTACAAAAGTACGATCGTGCGAGATCACCATAACCGCTTTTGCTGAGTTGATCAGAAAGTCTTCCAACCATTGTATACTTTCGATATCCATGTGATTGGTGGGCTCATCCAATAAAATAAGATCAGGCTTTTTCAACAGAATTTTGGCCAGTTCAATACGCATACGCCAACCTCCCGAAAATTCAGAGGTTTGTCGGCCAAAGTCTTTACGCTCAAAACCTAATCCTTTTAGAACCTTTTCTACTTCAGCATCATAGTTGGTGACTTCTACGGTATAAACTTTTTCACTCAACTCTGATACCCGCTCAATCAGCTTCATATAGTCATCCGTTTCGTAATCGGTACGAATGTTAAGCTGTTCGTTTAACTCCTCAAGTTCCTTTTCCATTTGGTTCGCCTCTTCAAAGGCTTTCATCGTTTCTTCAAAAACGGTAACCTTATCATGGGTAAGTAAATGCTGCGGCAAATAAGCGATTACCGCGTCCTTAGGACCGGTTACGCTACCGGTAGTAGGTTTAGCTACATCAGCAATTATCTTGAGGATGGTAGATTTACCAGCGCCATTCTTGCCCATCAGGGCTATTTTGTCGTTTTCATTTATAGAGAAGGTTACATCACTAAAGAGCGTGGTTCCGCCAAATGAAACGGAAATGTTATTTACATTTATCACAGTATGGGAATATTGAATTATGTGCAAAGATAAAAGAAAGGTACAGGATTATAGTAATTGAAATAATGAGATTACCATACTTCATTTAAATGAATACAATCCGCATTTTGATAAGGGGCTGTTAAAAAAGGCCGCAAATTTTTGCTGTAATTGTAGTGAGAGATATAAAAAGAAATGCGCACGATCCGGCCGTCTTTAAATGAATGCAATGTCACCTTGAACTTTATGCCTTGATTTTCATCATCGACAACTTACTCTTCTATTTTATATTCCTCTATCTTTCTGTAAAGTGTGGCTGAACTGATGTTCAATAATTTCGCTGCTTGTGTTTTATTCCATTTTGTATATTGTAATATACGGTGAATATGTAAGCGCTCGACACTCGAAAGATCAAATGAAGATAACGTATTTGATTTTAGCGTTGTATGATATTGTAATTCTACCGGCAGATTATCCAAATTAAGTTCATTTCCCTGGCAAACAATCAGCGATCTTTCTATCACATTTCTTAATTCACGGATATTGCCGCGCCATTCGCTTTTTTGTAGCCGCTCAACAAACGCGTTGGTCATGCCCTTAACTTGCTGATAAGCGTCCTTAGTGAGTTTTTTAACAAAGAATTCGGCTAACAGCGGAATATAATCCTGCAGTTCTCTTAGCGGTGGCAGATTAATGGTAACCAGATTTAACCGGTAAAACAAATCTTCCCTGAATTTTCCATTGCTGATTTCCTGTTTAATATCACGGTTGGTTGCTGCAATAATCCTGATATTTACCTTAACTTGTTTTGTATCGCCAACTTTTATAAAGGTGCTGGTTTCTAATACCCGTAAAAGTTTTGCCTGTAAATCCAAAGGCATCTCGCCAATTTCATCTAAAAATAATGTGCCCTCATTGGCTTCTTCAATTAATCCCTTTTTATCTTTATTAGCCCCAGTAAAAGCACCGGCTTTATGTCCAAAAAGTTCACTTTCCAAAATATCTTTACCAAACGCGCTGCAGTTTAGGATAATCTTCTTTCAGCAGCAGAAAACGCTTTCGCTCGGCAAGTCCGGCCAGCAGTGAATTGAATCCGTGGGAAAAATTCGGAACCAGGTAGGTCCGGCCGGCATCGGCATTAAAAAAATCAGCAATGGTGTTCCGGCCGTTTTGAAGGAATTGGTCTTTTTTTGAACGAAAAAGACTTCCATTAGCAAGGAAATCCTGATCGTGAGCAAATCGCCAATTGGCCAGACTTTTAGAAAGTATACCGGAATTAGCCGTGTTCAGGTAAGTGTAATTGCCGAGTATGGGAAACTGATCTACATAATCCATTGTCAAAAATACAAATAGCTTATTGGTTCCGGACAAATTCACCATTGGCATTAATGGTAATTTCATCACCCAGCATCACGTTAGCGAAACCCGCGCCAATATTGAAATCAGACCGTTTGATTACTCCGCTGATCTTAAACCCGGCAACAGTTTTTGTCAATCCCACTTCTGCCGGTGGAATACGTACCAGTGCATCTAAAACTACAGGTTTGGTTACGCCGTGCATGGTCAGATTGCCTTTGATCTGGTAAGTTGAACCGCTTTTTTTAATTACCGAGATACTTTTGAAAGTTACCTTCGGGAATTTTTCCACGTCGAGAAAATCGGCATTTCTGATATTCTTATCGCGGTGTTCATTATCGGTATTTATCGATGCCGCATCTGCGCTGAATTCAAAAACAGCACCTGTGAAATCCTCGCCTGTTGTAATTATCGTTGCATCGAAAGATTTGAAATTGCCTTCCACATCACTGGTCATGTTATGGCTGATACTAAAGCCGATCTTTGCATGGTTCTTATCTATTGCCCAGGTACCGGGAGGAAAAGGGCGGAATGAAAATAAGGTGGCAATTACCGTTAAAGCCGGGAGCATAAAAGATCTTTTCATCGTTTTTAATTGTTTTAAATATTATCGGAATAATGCTCCGGCAAAATTATTGATGGTTTCACCATCTGTTGGTGCGATAATCAAATGATAAGATGCAAAAATCAAATATCCGTGCCGGTAAGTCCACCCAGGACACCTGACGGAACATTTGATTTTTATAGTTTTTACTTTGATTATCGCATTTCCTGCCTTGCAGACCAGGCTAACTTTGAACCGGTTTGACGATATCGATTTAATAATTGCCGACGTGAACCGGTGGCAGGCAGAAATGTCCAAGCATTAGTCGGATATGTCCATGTCAGGGCCCGACCAGGCATTCTAAATTTGAATTTGCAGATCAAATACTGCAATTCAGTTAACTATTATTATAATATGGAAAAGGAAAAGCAAGAAAAACGATTATTAGGCGCGCAGGAAATCCTTTTTTACGCGATGAACGAGGCCTCACCCAAACACTTTTTAATAGCGGCAGAGGTTGAAGGCAGTACGGAAAAGTCTGCCTGGCGAAATGCGGCAGCATTATTACGGCAAATACATCCAATGCTGAGTATGAGTATTACAGCGGCTGATGGCGATCTTATTTTTACCAGGTCTGATCAAACGCCAATGTTAGTCGAAATCGTCAGCTTACAGGAGTCATTTGATCTGACTTCCGCGCTTGAAGAAGAACTAGAAAAAGGTTTTCGTTCAGATCAGGGGCCATTGGCCAGGATCAAATTATTTTATAGTTCGCAAAAAAGTGTGATCATTATCGCAGCCCACCACTCAATCAGCGACGCATTATCGTCTGTTAACCTGATTAATGACCTGCGTGGCCTCTTAGCAGGAAAAACGATCAGTGATCTTGCGGTACAGCCTTCAGTGGATGAATTTCTTGAGTTTTCGAACCATAGCCTGGCTGCAAAGGTCAATTTGCAGTTCAAGCCGGGAACACCGCTGCCGCATGAATTTACTAAACAACCGCAAAACAGGTGTCAAATCTGATTTGCGGTCTTAAGTGACCCGGGAGGGGTTCGAACCCTCGACCCACTGATTAAGAGTCAGTTGCTCTACCGGCTGAGCTACCGAGTCGTATTTTTTTACGGGTTGCAAATATATAGCAATTTATTAAAATCGCTAATATATTTTATTAATATGATGCAAGTACATTAAAACCAATGCCAGCGATGCCAATTTTTTCCCAATTGGCCTGGCTTGTTTCCCTTGAAATGATGTTGCCGCTCAATACACTTGCTGAAAACATGATCCCCGGGCCATTACGATTTTCAATCGCCTCAAGGCTTACAAAAAATTTATCTTCAACATATATATGATAGGGCTCAAGGTCGACAGTTATTTTTTCATCATCTTTTTTTACTGTTACAAAAATATTTTGGTGTTGTAAAATAGTGTCAGGCTTACCATTTTTAACGCTGTAAAAGTTAAGTCTCAGTTTTACAGAATCACTTGCCGGATGTGCAAGTGAGGCATTAAATTGCTTGAGATGCGTCGGCGCACGCTTTATTCTGATAATGGCACCAATTTCATTACCCAACAAACTGCTGGTAAAGCCCACATCAGTTGTTTTTGATTGCGTTGTATTACCTAATATACTTTGCTTGGGCTTACGACTGTAAACTTTAACTTCTTTAAGCTGGCGGTTATCAGGCGATAGAGAAATAGTTTTATTGCTGCTATAATTTCTGATAAAATCACTTACCAGGAATGTTTTAGGGATATAGCCTATCATTGAAATTCGCAGGCTATCAGCATTATTATTGTTCATCGTAAGCTTAAAATACCCATTATTATCTGTTACAGTACCTGTAGCTTTACCAATAAGGCCAATATTTACATATTGCAGCTTTTCATTGGTTTTGGCGTCATTTACATTGCCTTCAATAACCTGCGCTTTTGCACAGGCTAATTGTAATACAAGCAAAACTGTAACAAATAATATTCTTTTCAAGATAGATCTAGGCTATAGCGTATAATTCATCCCTTTGTTTTTGTACGGCATCACTGTTGATATACTCGTCGTAATCCATCAATTTATCAATGTAACCGCCAGGGGTTAATTCAATAATTCGGTTGGCAACGGTTTCAACCAATTCATGATCTCGCGAGGTGAACAGGATGGTCCCCCTGTAGTCTTTCATGCCATTATTAAGCGCTGTGATCGATTCCAGATCGAGGTGGTTGGTTGGTTCATCAAAAATCAAAACGTTAGCTTGCTGCAGCATCATACGGCTAAACATACAACGCATTTTTTCACCACCCGATAGTACATTACTCTTTTTCAAAACCTCTTCACCAGAAAATAGCATACGACCTAAAAATCCGCGGATAAACTGATCATCTTTTTCGCCCGGTGAATACTCGCGCAGCCAGTCGATCAGATTTTCATTCTTTCCTTTAAAGTAATCCGTGTTATCCATCGGGATATCAGCCAGATTGATGGTAATACCCCATTTATAGCTGCCTTTGCTGGCCGTATCGCGACCTGTTAAAATATCATAAAAGGCAGTAGTAGCTAAGCTGTTTTGTGATATCACAGCTATTTTATCGCCTTTGTTTACAGTGAAGCTGATATTTGAAAATAACAATTCGCCATTAAGCGTTTTAGATAAATTTTCAACCTGTAAGATCTGGTCACCAGCTTCACGGCCCTGGTTATTGAATATAATTCCGGGGTATTTACGGTTTGATGGCTGTATCTCGTCCAGATTGATCTTATCCAAAGCTTTTTTACGACTGGTTGCCTGTTTTGATTTGGATGCATTTGCACTAAACCTGCGGATAAATTCCTGCAATTCTTTAACCCGGTCTTCCGTCTTTTTATTCTGATCCGAACGTTGTTTTAACGCCAACTGACTTGATTCATACCAGAACGAATAATTACCGGTGTAAATGGTCATTTTTGAGAAGTCGATATCCACCACGTGGGTACAAACGGTATCTAAAAAGTGCCTGTCGTGCGATACTACCAGTACAATAGCTTCATAGCTTGCTAAAAAGTCTTCCAGCCAGCTTACGGTATGTATGTCAAGGTCGTTGGTAGGCTCATCCAGTAATAGTATGTCCGGGTTACCAAAAAGGGCTTGTGCTAATAATACGCGTACCTTTTGGGTGTTATCCAGTTCCTTAACCAGTTTATAATGATATTCTTCTTTGATACCCAAGTTGCTCAGTAGGGTAGCAGCATTGCTTTCGGCGTTCCAGCCATCCATTTCGGCAAAAAGATTTTCCAGTTCGCCTGCACGCTCGCCATCAGCATCGGTAAAATCTTCTTTTAGATAGATAGCATCTTTCTCCTTCATAACGGCATACATTTCTTTATGCCCCATCATTACGGTTTCAAGTACCGAATATTCGTCAAAAGCATAGTGGTTTTGGCTTAATACCGCCATACGTTCGCCGGGAGTAAAACTTACTGAACCGCTGGTAGGATCAATTTCGCCTGAAAGTATTTTTAAGAAAGTTGATTTTCCCGCGCCGTTAGCACCTATAATACCATAGCAGTTACCCTGGGTAAATTTCAGGTTAACGTCTTCAAATAATGTTCGTTTGCCGTAGCGTAGGGATAGATTGGATACCGTTATCATGCTGCACCTTATATTTTGTGCAAAAATACGGTAAATTTTACAATAAAACTGTGTAGTGGGTATTATTGTCATTCAGCATAAAATACCCGATATTTCCCCAATATTATTCCTGTGAGGAGTAAGTTCCTCGCAAATATTTTAGCGGCCGAAAACTAAACACAGTTTTTTGTCGTTAGTGATACATAATTTAATAAAATAACCTCATTGTGTATCTTTTGGAACAGACTTTGACTTACAATTATTAAACAATTAAACTTAAGAGAAGAGCAAAGTTATGGGAACACTAATTATTGGCTTAATTATCATCAACGTGTTTTTGGTAGTAGCCCACGCCATGAATAAACAAAGAAAAGGTACTTACTAATCCTGGTTCTTAATTTAATATATTTTGCAGATTTGAAGTTTCATCATTAGCCAGTTTTTGTAACGGGCCCGATGCAACCATTTTCATCATCATATTTAAATCTGCTGTAATGAAGAATTGTACCTCCGTATGATCGTTATTGCCGGATAGGGTCCATTTAAGTTCTAGGTCAAAAGGGGGCTTTTCGGCAGGGATTATTCTTATTGCTGTGTCAGGAGTACGCTCTTCTATCTTCAGCGCCAGTTTTATCATATTCCTGATAGTAAACCTCGCCTCATCAACAGTCGACGACCAATCTGATATGTCATCTTCAGGCATTAATTGCTGATGGTTATTCATATCAGCCAAAAACTGGTAAACAATACTTGCAGGTTTATTTATAGTAACGGTACTCTCGAAGGTAGACATGTTTTTAAGTTTGCAGTTTTCGGTTTGCAGTTGGCATTGTGAGGGCAGTTTACAGCATTGGCAACTGCCTACTGTAAACTGCCTGCTAAATTATCTTCCCCATTCAGCTGGGTTCTCGCGCCATTTTTTTAGCATATCAACGTCATCCGTACTAACATACTGGTTTTGCTCAGCATATTTTATTAATGCGCTGTAGTTTGATAGCGTAACAAACGGGCATTTTGCTTCTTTAAAATTCTCGGTAGCCACATCAAACTGGTAAGTAAATATAGCGGCTAGGCCCGCTACCTGGTAACCGGCTTCACGTAAAGCGTTAACAGCTTGCAGGCTACTTTTACCGGTTGATATCAGGTCTTCAATTACAACAACTCTTTTGCCGGTTACAACATCACCTTCAATAAGGCTGCCTGTACCATGCTCTTTTGGTTTCGAGCGTACATAAATGAAAGGCAATCCTAATTCTTGGGCAATTAACACACCTTGTGGAATACCTGCGGTAGCAACACCAGCAATGCAACCAACAGCGCCAAATTTCTCCTGAATCAGCTGTGTTAATTGCTGACGGATGTAGGTACGAACGGTTGGATGTGACAATGTTATGCGATTATCACAATAAATTGGAGATTTCCAGCCCGATGCCCATGTAAATGGATTATTAGGTTGTAATTTAATTGCTTTAATTTGCAGCAGGAATTCGGCCACTTGCTGTTCGGCCTCACTATTATTAAACATGGCTCAAAAATACAGAATTTATATTAATGAAAAGGTAATCCTGCTCACAGAATCGGAACCTAAGAAAGTAGAAAGTTATGAACGCCTTGATGCTGAGACTTTTGATTTGAAAATTATATACACCTGGATACTTAAACATCACAGTAACTTTTTTTATATTTTATGCGATGATGCCAAGGCTTTCCTGAAAAGTGTAATAAATAACACCACACTTATTGCGGCTGCAGGCGGCTTGGTGAAGAATGAAAATGGTGATTATTTGTTCATTTACCGGAATAATAAATGGGATTTGCCAAAAGGTAAGATAGAAAAAGACGAAAAAGTAAAAGTTGCTGCTGTGCGCGAGGTGGAAGAGGAGTGTGGTATCAGAGTGAGCAAACTAGGTAAAAAAATATGCAATACTTACCATGTCTATATCAGCAAGGAAGAGGTTGTGTTGAAAAAGACCTATTGGTTCAGCATGAAATATAAGGGTAGCGGCAGATTAAAACCACAAACAGAAGAAGGAATTACGGATGTACGCTGGTTCAGGAAACATCATATTGATGCTATTCTGATGAATACCTTCCCATCAATACTGGATGTACTTGTTGAAAAGGACCTGATTAAAGATAAGCCAGTGCCTCTTTCGGAATAAACTGGGCAACATCGCCATTGTATCGCATAATTTCGCGTACAATGGTTGAACTGATGGATGAATAGCCGGGTTTACTTACAATAAAAATGCTTTCTATCTCTGGCACCAATGAGTGGTTCATTTGTGCTATAGCCTTTTCATATTCAAAATCAGATACGGTGCGGATACCACGGATCATATAATCAGCGCCGATTGATTTGCAGAAATTTACGGTTAAGCCTTCGTAGGCCACAATATGAATTTTAGGCTCGTTCTCAAAAACAGCACGCAACATTTTTTCGCGGGTCTCTACACTTAAAAAGCCGGATTTTGAGGTGTTAACACCAATACCAATATAGACCTTATCGAACAAACCGATCGATCGTTTTACGATATCAACATGTGCCTTGGTAACGGGATCAAACGAGCCCGGGAAAAGAGCAATTTTCATATATAACGTATGAGGTTGTTATTGCAAATATAAAGGATCTGAACCATGATTAAACGGATTAAAGAATTTACATGATTTGTTGATCGCATTTATCTTGAATTCGTTTAATCCTTGTTTACTTGAAAAAACGAAAACGACGAATGTCCGTATTTCCTTTGCTCAACAAAAGCCGGGTGATTGCTCAAATTTTGTAATGACTGGTGCTCAACTATCAGCAAGCCGTCGGGCAGCAACAGGTTTTTCTCAAATATGATCTTGGGCAGTTCGGGGATCTGGTTCATATCATACGGAGGATCGGCGAATATGAGATCGTATCGCTCGGTTTCCAGTTGCAGGTACTTTAATACATCAGCCTTAAATGTTTTTATCTGCGTTAGTTTATGCTGGCGAGCGGTATCTTTCAGGTAATTAATGCAATGGATACTGCGGTCGATAGACACAACTTCGGTGGCACCACGTGATGCAAACTCCAATGAAATATTCCCCGTTCCACTAAAAAGATCAAGTACTTTAATGCCTTCAAACTCGATTTTATTCAGCAGGATGTTAAATAACGCTTCTTTAGCCAGGTCGGTAGTAGGGCGTACCGGTAAATTTTTAGGCGGATTTAATCGCAGTCCCTTTAAAACACCTCCGATGATACGCATAATGATAAAGCAATAAGGGCCAGTGTTTTATGGGGTTTAACTTCAGCAGGAAAATCTAAAAGATTTAAGTCGTTAAGTTCTACTGTTTTGAAAAATTCTGCTAGACGGATAGAATTCGGGTCATCCAATTCAATATCACCGCTTAAAACCAAATTTAAATTCTGTGCCTGCAGATCAAGTTCTTTTGTTGCAAGCGCCACATAATAAACCAGTTCATCAGGGTTAAAAAAATTGAACCTGTTAAAAAAGCGGACTTTATCACCCACACAATATAGCACCTCAACTAAATTCAGATTATCTATGTTTAAATAAAGGTTATTAGGTTGTGGGTTGTGATTGGCAATTGCATTTATCCAGCCTTTAGCCAAAAAAACAGGGTTTTCTAAATGATGAGGCTCATCCCTGTTAATTAACGATTCATCAACTTTATAAATAATGTGGTTTTCGTTATCAAATGGCTGGGCAAGCACTTTTTCATTTGGCTGCACATCCAAAAATCGGGCAATATCAGCCACACGTTCGTTACTGAATAAGAGGGAAGGCACAAGCGTAAAGCCGGTAGAAGGCAAGCCTGTTACTACCTGCCTGAAATTATAATTTAAAAGATCATGATCGTGGCCCGGTTCATGCAAAATATCCAGACTACAGTCAATAGCCATAGCTATCAGCCTGTTTTTATGGACAATGGCGTAGGAGAATGTCATCGGGTACATTTGCAGTACTAAAATATAATTATCAGTAACCTGGTACAGGTGTATATCTTTATCCCGGTAGTAGTTAATATTTTCGCTCATGTTCCTGAACAAAAGTAATATTTTTTAGCAACACTAATTTCACGAATTTATGAAACGCTGGTCAGATGAACACTAATTATACAAATGACCTATAATTGGCTTATTCGCGCCTGTTATGCAAGTTTAATTAGTGTCCTTCGTATTAATTCGTTTAATTAGTGCTTAATTATGTCGTCAGCAGATCATATCCTCAAAGCATTTCCGCACGAACCCACTGCCCAGCAGTTGGAACTGTTTGGCAAGCTGCATGATTTTATTGTGAGCGATGGCGGCGAAGAATGTTTTATATTAAAGGGTTACGCGGGTACAGGTAAAACTACCATTGTAAGTGCACTGGTGAAAGCCCTGCGCAGTTACAATTATAAATCTGTACTGCTGGCTCCCACGGGTAGAGCTGCAAAAGTGATCAGCAATTACTCGGGGCGAAAGGCTTTTACTATTCATAAACGTATCTATCGTAAAAAGTCGGCTTTAAATGTTGATGAATCTTTTTTAACCGGCGATAACCTGGCTAATGATACCATATTTATAGTTGATGAGGCATCCATGATCTCGGATGAGATCAGCGGGAATAACCGGGATACGTTGTTGCACGACCTGGTGCGGTATGTTTTTAACGATAAAAATTGTAAACTGCTACTGGTTGGCGATACCGCGCAGTTACCGCCTGTGGGCTCGGACGAAAGTCCCGCGCTTGATCCTGAACTAATGAGAGCCCAGTTTGGGTTAACCGTTTTTAGTTATGAATTGACCGATGTTTTGCGCCAGCAAAAGGATTCGGGTATCTTGTTTAATGTGACCAGGGTAAGAGACATCATCAGACAGGAGGAGATCAGTAATCCGCAGATCATTACCAAGGGTTATAAGGATGTGTTCAGGATGGGGAGCGATAAGCTGGAAGAAGGCTTAAATTATGCTTATAATAAATATGGTGATGAAAATACGCTGATCATTTGTCGGTCAAACAAGAATGCTAATTTATATAACCGGCAGATCCGCGGACGTATTTTGTGGCGTGAGGAAGAACTTACGGGCGGCGACCAGATAATGGTTGTAAAGAACAATTATTTCTGGCTGCAGGATCAGGAGGAGGGCAGCACAGGTTTTATTGCCAACGGCGATATCGCACGCATACGGAAGGTGCGCAAGTTTGAGGAAATATATGGTTTTCGCTTCGCGGATGTGCAACTGGAGTTAACCGATTATGCCGAAGACCCAGTGTTAGATTGCAAGATCATGCTGGATACGCTTTATTCTGAGGCCCCGGCGTTGCAGTCGACCGATCAAAAACGGTTTTACCTGGAAGTGATGAAAGATTATGAACATATCACCAACAAGCGCCAAAAACACGAAGAATTAAAGCTGAACCCATATTATAATGCCCTGCAAATAAAATTTGCTTATGCCGTTACCTGCCACAAGGCACAAGGCGGCCAATGGGACGCTGTTTTTGTCGACCAGGGTTACCTGACCGATGAAATGGTAAACATGGATTTTCTGCGCTGGTTTTATACAGCCTGTACGCGTGCCACTAAAGAACTTTTTTTGGTGAATTTTAATGATAAATTTTACCAGGCAAAGAGGGAAGTGGAGTTTTAGTAATATAAAAATGGATGTCATGCCGAACTTGTTTCGGCATCCCACATGCTCAGGGCGATTGCTTGGTGTACACCAAGCTTCTGAGATGCTGAAACAGTTCAGCATGACGCCGTTTGTTTAATTGTATAAGGAAATAATTTGCACATTTGCATACAAGCACATCTGCACATCAAAATACGCACATAGAGTAACATGCATCTATTATATCCCGCTTTTTTATTTGCATTGGTTTCATTGGCTATCCCCATTTTGGTGCACCTGTTCAATTTTCGCAAATACCAGAAAGTGTATTTCAGCAACGTGCAGTTTTTAAAGGAGATAAATGAACAGCAATCATCCCGCAGAAATTTAAAGGAACGGTTAATACTTGCAGCACGATTGTTGGCGCTTTTCTTTCTGGTGCTGGCGTTTACCCGGCCATATATCAGTAATCAGCATACAGAAAATGCCGGCTCGCAGCAGTTGGTAAGTGTTTTTGTTGATAATTCATACTCCATGCAAACCCTAAACAGCGAGGGTACATTACTTGATGAAGCTAGGCGACGGGCAAAAGAAATTGTATCGGCTTACGGGATAAATGACAAGTTTCAATTACTTACGCAGGATTTTGAAGGTAAACACCAACGGTTATTAAGCCGCGATGAATTTAATGATGCGGTGGATGCAGTGAAAATCAGTCCGCAAAGCAGGAATTTACAACAGATAATTAACAGGCAGCAGAGTTTGTTGGGTATGCAGCCGAATGCTTTAAGATCGATCTATATTATATCTGATTTTCAAAAGAATATAAGCGGCGCGCAGGCGCTAAAGGTTGATACAGGTACTCATGTCACCCTGGTACAACTTATAGCCAGCAGCTTACCCAATGTAGCTGTGGATTCAGTCGCTTTATTAAGCGCTGTACATCGCCCCGGCGAAAGTGAGAAGCTGGTAGTACGCCTGCATAATTATGCTGACGAAAAAGCGGAGAAGATTCCGTTGAAGGTATTGATTAACGGTGAGCAAAAAGCGCTGGGTAGTTATACCATTGCACCACGGTCGGCACAAAATGATACGCTCTCGTTTTCGGGCTTACAAGCTGGTTGGCAGCGAGGTGAAATTACCTTACAGGATAATCCGGTAACTTTTGACAACCAGTTTTATTTCAGCTTTAATGTAAAACAGCAAATGCCTGTTTTATTAATAGATGATGGCATTGTCAACACTTATTTAAAAGCAGTTTTTGCTTCCGATCAGTTCTTTAACGCACAACGGGTACCTGCCGGGAATGTGGATTATGCAGGGTTAGGCGCTTACCCGCTAATTGTTTTAAGCGATATTAAATCCATATCAACCGGTTTGGCGCAGCAACTGAAAGCCTACGTTAATAAAGGTGGTACTTTGGTGGTTTTCCCTGCTGTGGATGTTGATCTAAACAGTTATCGTTCTTTATTGCAACAGGTAAATGCGGCTTATCCCGAAAAATTGATGACGGAGGCAACTAAAGTCACTGCTATCAACCTGCAAAACGCGGTGTTTAAAAATATTTTCGATTCCTTCCCGCAAAACCCTGATCTGCCTGTGGTGAAAAAATATTACCAGTTAAGCACATCACCCGGCAGGAATGAAAACCTGATGCAATTACCGGGCGGGCAATCTTTTTGGGCAGATAACACCAGTGGGAAAGGAAAAGTATATATATCGGCAGTACCTTTAGATGAAAACTTTAGCAACCTGCAGCACCATGCGCTGTTTTTGCCGGTAATGTTCCGCATAACCCTGCTCAGTGGGCATGACCAGCCTTTGTTTTACACGCTGGGCCATGATGAAGCCATTGAGATAGCACCCGTACAAACCAATGAAAAGCAATTGTTAAAGCTGGTCAAAGGTCAGGTAAGTATTATACCTGATGTGCGCCAGCAGGAGGGGAGCACACTGCTTTATACCTCAGACCAGGTAAATGAAACCGGAATATACAGTCTCAAAAAACAGGATAGCACCCTTGCCGTATTGGCGTTTAATGATAACAGGAGTGAATCCGACCTGAGTTATTATACCAAGGCTGATCTGGCTAAAATATTGCCCAAAACGGCTGATATATTGCAGACTAGCAAAGCCTCGTTAAAAGGTGAGATAAGTGAATTAAATATTGGCTTACAATTATGGAAACTTTGTATAATTTTGGCATTGATATTTCTGGCTGCTGAAATATTGCTTGTCAGGTACTATAAGCCTGGTAAACAAATAGTTCAGTAACTGGCATAGATCAACATATAACCACTCTTTAAAGCTGCGCAAATGAATTTGCTTATCAAATCCGCGACAATTATTGATCCCAATTCTCCATTTCATCAAAAAGTTGCCGATATCCTGATTGAAAAAGGGTATATCAACTCCATCGCCTCAACTATAAATGCCGATGTTGAAATTATTGATGCAAAAGGCAAATATGTATCCCCCGGTTTTTTTGATCTGAACTGCAACATAGGCGAATTGGGATTGGAAACTAAGGAAGACCTGCAAACAGGTACAAAAGCAGCAATGGCAGGTGGTTTTACAGGTTTGGCTTTAATGCCTAACACCCAGCCACCCGTACATTCAAAAGCTGAAGTTGAATACCTGCTTAACCGTGCTAAAAATAATTTGGTTGATGTTTATCCCTTGGGTACAATCTCGCAAAAACGCGATGGCAAGGATCTGGCGGAAATGTATGATATGTTCCTGAGCGGAGCAAAGGCTTTTACCGATGGTAACCGCCCGGTACAGGATGCAGGCTTGATGGAACGTGCGCTGCTTTACACACAAGGTTTTGACGCGCTGATATTTTCATACCCTGAAGATACCGCTATCGCCGGAAAAGCAAAGGTACATGAAGGCGAAATAAGTACCTATTTAGGAATGAAAGGTATCCCGTCGCTGGCCGAAGAATTGATGATAGCCCGTGATCTTTACCTGGCTGAATACACCGGTTCGAAGATCCACTTCAGCACTGTTTCAACCGAACGCTCGGTAGAGTTAATAAGAGAGGCAAAACATAAAGGTTTAAAAGTAACCTGCGATGTTGCTGCCCATCATTTGATCTTAACCGACGAGGCTTTAACGGGCTTCGACAGTCAATATAAAGTTAAGCCGCCACTACGTACGCAAAAGGATTTAAAAGCGCTGCTGAAAGGCTTAAAAGACGGCACGATCGATGCCATAGTATCGCAACACACACCTCATGAAGTTGAATTTAAAGATGTGGAGTTTGAAGTAGCTGAATATGGTATGATAGCCCTGCAAACTGCTTTTTCTACAGCCTTATCAGCCGGGTTGCATATCAGTCTAATTGTAGAAAAACTGGCCATTAACCCGCGTACAATATTAAATGTTGAGCCTGCCGTAGTAGCGGAAGGCAGCAAAGCAAACCTAACCTTATTTGATGTGGATGCTGAATGGGAATATACCCGTAAAAATAACCAGTCGAAATCTTATAATTCTCCCTTTATCGGGCAGAACTTAAAGGGTAAAGTAGTGTTAGTATATAACAATAATCACCTTTTTAAAACGAAATAACATGATCGATTCAAAAATAGAAATAGCGATAGGAGATGCCCTGGTAGCGTTTTCTGAATACAATAGCTTTGATGCAA